>UMLS01000893.1_pt1 | contig 27690 bp, 15 predicted proteins | sample 1966561 | NCBI WGS metagenome assembly UMLS01 (sample SAMEA4836209, study PRJEB28245) | human gut metagenome | biome: gut microbiome; material: fecal sample | place: Denmark | collected 2008
GCCGGTTTATACCTACAGCGTGACAGGTGCCGAAGCATTCATCAACGGACAGTATATCAATACTTACCGTCCTGAGGCATACGTATCAGACTTGAAGTGGGAGACTACAACCTCCTGGAACTTCGGTCTCGATTTCGGATTCCTGGATGGCCGTATCGGTGGTGCCATCGATTTCTATACCCGTAAGACCAAGGACCTGTTGGCATCAGTACCAACAGCAGCAGGTACCAACTTCTCAAAGACTATCCTTACCAACGTAGGTAATGTGGACAGCAAGGGTATTGAGGTTTCTCTGAATGCAACCCCTATCCAGACCAAGGACTGGGAGTGGAACCTGAGCTATAACTTTACCTGGCAGAACATGAAGGTGAAGAACCTTTCATTGATAAAGGGTGGAAGCCAGACCAACGTGAAGGTAGGTCCATCTATCGATGCTTACCAGTTCCAGGTACTCTCTGAGGGATATGAGCCATACATGTTCTATGTGTATCATCAGCTCTACGACTCAAAGACAGGCAAGCCTATCGAGGGTGCTTATGCCGATTTGAACAATGATGGCGAAATCAATGAGTCAGATCTCTACCGCTATCATTCTCCAGCCCCTAAGTACATCATGGGCTTGAGTACATCTTTGAGATACAAGCAGCTGACACTCGGTATGAGTTTCCGTGCCAACATCGACAACTATGTATACAACGGCATGGGTATGAGTACAGGTGCTTTTGAGACAGTAAGCTACAACAACTCACAACTCAACAACCTCAATACCAGCTTCCTGAAGACAGGTTTCAAGACCCGTCAGTATCTCTCTGATTACTACGTAGAGAATGCTTCGTTCCTGAAACTCGACAACCTGAGTTTGAGTTACAATGTAGGCAAGATCAACAAGTGGGCTTCGCTCACCGTATCTGCGATGGTACAGAATGTATTCACCATCACCGGTTACTCAGGTACAGATCCTGAGGTGCCAAACGGAATGGACAACTCATTCTATCCACGTCCTCGCACTTACTCAGTAAGCCTCGGACTTCAGTTCTAACAATCAAAACAGATAACAATGAAACTTAAGAATATATTATATAGTATGATGATGGGAACAGCGGTGCTGACAGGCACTACCAGCTGTGTTTCCGATCTTGACCAATATCCTCATACAGAGACAACCTCTAAGGATGTTTATACCTCGCTTGCCAATTATGAGGCTGTGCTGGGTAAGATTTACGCTGCCATGGTGACTAGCGGTCAGGGCAAGGGCGGCGATAATAAGGATATGGAATCCGTATTGAACGGCGGCAGTGGCTTCGACTACATGCGTATGTTTATCAATATGCAGGAGTGTGGTACCGATGAATTTGCCTCTACCTGGCTGACAGGTGAGCAGACTACGGGTCTTACTTATCTCTCCTGGGATGCTAACGATGCCTGGGTATCAGATATGTATTATCGTATCTACTACAACATCGCCCTCTGCAACGAGTTCCTCCGCAATGCCAATAATGCCAATTTCTCAGGTGCTGATGCTGAGAAGATGAAGGAGTATAAGGCTGAAGTCCGTTTTATGCGCGCTCTGTTCTATTACCATGCCCTCGATTTCTATCGCAACATTCCGATGGTGACAGAGAACGACCCTGTGGGCAGCTACATTCCTCCTCGTTATACTCCTCAGCAGACATTTGATTATATTGAGAGCGAGTTGAAGGATTGTGTAGGTGATATGCTTCCAGCATCCACCTGTCCTTACGGTCAGGCTTCTCAGGGTGCTGCCTATACCTTGCTTGCCAAGCTTTATCTGAACAGCGAGGTTTATACCGGCGTTGCCAAGTATGCCGAGTGCATGGAGGCTTGTAAGAAGGTGATGGATATGGGCTACTCTTTGGAGTCTGATTACAGCAAGCTCTTCAATGCTGATAATGATAAGCGTACCAACGAAATTATCTTCGCCTTGCCGGTAAGTGCTGAGCATACTGTAAGCTGGGGTTCTTCTACCTATCTGGTTTGTGGACAGGTAAGTATGTCGAATGCCAACCAGAATGTAGCCGATTATGGTGTAACTGCCGGCTGGAGTGAATTCCGTCTTCGTCCTGAGTTCGTGGATAAGTTTACCCAGACCGATATTGATGGCAATGGTGACAAGCGTTGCAAGTTCTTTACCAATGGTCAGAGCAAGGATGTAACCAGCATGACCGATGAAACCGCTGGCTATCTTTCTGAGAAATGGAGTAACCTGAAGGATGATGGAACCACTGCATCCAATACAGGAGATGCAGGTGTGGATACCGATTTCCCTCTCTTCCGTTTGGCTGATGTCTATCTGATGTATGCCGAGTGCGTGGTTCGTCTGCATAATGACTGGGATAACTGGGCTGGTGGTAGTGATGCTGCAGATCCTGACGTGATTGCTTCCCGCAAGCAGGGTGCTATCTATTGGATCAACCAGCTTCGTGAGCGCTCTCATGCTTCTGATGTATGGGCAAGCAACTTTGCCAACGATGATGAGTTCCTCCAGTTCATCCTCGATGAGCGTGCCCGTGAACTCTATCATGAAGGTTATCGCCGTACTGACCTGATTCGCTATGGTCAGTTTACTACTAATAAGTACATCTGGCAGTGGAAGGGTGGTGTCCACGATGGACAGGCAGTGGATAGCAAGTACAACATCTATCCAATTCCTAACACCGAGCTTACCGCAAATCCAAATCTTCATAACGACAACTATTAATAGGATAAAAGAATGAAAAAGATATTTAGAAACTTGATGATGCTTCTCTGCGCACTCACCGCCCTGGTGAGTTGCGACGAGAGTGGCGACAAGATATATCTGGATGGCTTCAAGGCATCCGATCTGATGGCATCGGCATCCGATGTGAAGCTGTCTGTAGATAACAGTAAGGACGTTGTCCTCTCGTTGGCTTGGCAGAATCCTACCTTGTTTTCGAGCGATGAAACCAAGCCTGCGGGCAGCGGAGTGTTGAAGACTTATCTGCAGGCATCCGCCTCAGAAGATTTCGCATCAGTAAAGGAATACACCGTAACCGACCTTTCCAAGGCTTTCACCGGTGCTGATCTCAATGCTGCAGCCAAGGATCTCGGCTTGTCTCCTGATGTGAGTTCACCTCTTTATTTCCGTATCAAGAGTCAGATGGGTGCCAATCTTGATGCCGCTTACAGCAATGTCTGCCAGGTAAAGGTTACTCCATACCTCATTGATATGAGCTACATCAATATCCTGAATGAGAAAAAGGATCAAGTTCTGACCAAACTCTATTCTCCTAATTCTGATGGAGTTTATTCTGGCTATATGAATGCCTCTTCTTGGTTCCATATCTGGGGTAAGGAAAATGATGGTACCATTTGGGGTAATGTAGGACAGGATAACCATGTGTACGAAATGGATAATACTGAGTCTGCATGGAACATCTGGTTCCCAGGTCAGACAGGTATTTATTATACAGTTCTTGATACAAAAGCTAAGGAACTTAAGCCAACTTACATCAAGTCGATGCAGTTGAATGGTGAAGATATGACCTATGATGCTCCTAACTATGCTTGGACCAAGGTGATTACAACCGCAGCCGATAATACTCCAATTAGCATCGTAGCAACAGGTGCAGAGTACAGCAAGGGTACAGGTACAGAAGATGCTGCAGCTGTGGTGAAGACCATGAACTATACTTTGGCTGATGGCAAAATGACAGATGCTGCAACAGCTGGAAGTGTAAATATTGCCAAGGCTGGTACTTATACCGTAACCGTGAAAGTTGGTGAGCACAGCCAGCTGGAATACACCATCGTTGAGGGCGACCAGACAACTCCAGAGCCAGAGGTTAGCAATACCCTCTGTATGTTCTCTAAGGATGGTAACACCCTTCTTGCCGTGATGAACAAGGTGAGTGATGGCGTTTATACCTGCAAGTACAAGCCAACAGCTTGGGAGAATTTCCGGTTTATCTTCGTAGGTGAAAACAAGGACGACAAGCAGACTTGGTATGGTTCTGATCCAAGCGATCTTTTTAAATTGTCAACAGCTAGTGACTGTTGGGACATTTGGTTCAAGGATGATGTAACTGGTGGTGAAGTTACCGTTACCGCTGACCTCAACACCATGACATGGAAATATGAATAATTAATAAGAAAAATAGCAATGAAGAATATATTTGGAAAAGCCATATTGCTGGCTTCAGCACTCTTGTTTTCTATCACGGGCACGAGTTGCAGCAATGATGATAATACCACTCCTGAAAAGGAGAAGACATACGATATGAGTGGCTTCGCCAAGGGCGCCGATGTAAGTTGGCTCACAGAGATGGAGAAGGATGGTGTGAAATTCTATAATCAGAATGGCAAGGCTACAGAATGCATGAAACTCCTCCGCGAAGAGGGAACCAATTCCATCCGTCTGCGTGTCTGGGTAAATCCGGAAGGTGGCTGGTGTGGCAAGGATGATGTCATCGCCAAGGCTTGGCGAGCTCAGCAGCTCGGCTTCCGTCTGATGATTGACTTCCACTATTCTGATACCTGGGCTGACCCGGGCAACCAGAAAGTTCCTGCTGCATGGCAGGGCTATACTGCCGAACAGATGAAACAGGCTGTGGCTGATCATACAAAGGATGTGTTGACAGCCCTGAAGGATAGAGGTGTAACCAACGTAGAGTGGGTGCAGGTGGGTAATGAAACCCGCGACGGAATGCTCTGGAATAGCGATGAGGCTGTAACCGGTCAGGTATCTAAGAATGCAGCCAATTTTGCTGCTTATATCAACGCCGGTTATGATGCTGTAAAGGAAGTTTATCCTAAGGCAAAAGTCATCGTGCATGTAGATAAGGGTCAGGACCTCGGTGGACTTACCTGGCTCTACGATAAGCTGAAGGACAATGGTGGAAAGTGGGATGTCATCGGACTGTCTCTTTATCCGGAAGATGATAACTGGCAGAGTTATGCAGAGAGTTGTCTCTCTAACATCCAGACTCTTTCTTCCAAGTATGGCAAGGACGTCATCATCTCTGAAATCGGTATGTGGTGGGGCTCTGACCAGGCTGCGCCAATGATGAAGAAGATGGTGGATGGCTGTAAGGCAATCTCTACCTGCGAGGGTGTATTCTATTGGGAACCAGAAGTTTATAACAACTGGAAGCCAGCCAACTATACCACTCTGGGTTGGCCTGCATATACCAAGGGAGCGTTCGACAACAGCGGCAAACCAACTGCCGTATTTGATGCATATAAATAAGAATATTAAATAGCAATATGATCAAGAGAAGCATTACTTTCATGACTCTTGCCCTGGCCCTCACTACGCTGTGTCAGGCGCAGAGCAGAAAGGTTATCAACCTGCCTTCATGGGATTTCTCCCGTGATGGCAAGGCGTGGCAGCAGGTAGCTGTTCCGCACGATTGGGCTATCTCGGGACCTTTTGATAAGAAATGGGACCTGCAGATGGTGGCCATCGAGCAGAATGGCGAAACCGAAAAGACCGAGAAGTCGGGACGTTCTGGTGCGCTGCCTTGGATAGGTGAGGGTATGTATAAGATGAACTGGACGGCTCCTAAGGGCTATAAGCGTGCCGTACTCGTCTTCGACGGTGCCATGAGCCAGCCTGTTGTCTGTGTCAATGGCAAGGAGGCAGGCAAGTGGGCTTACGGCTACAATGCCTTCCGCATCGACATCACACCTTTCATCAAGTTTGGTAAGAGTAATCTCATCGAGGTACATCTTAATAATGTAGAGGAGAGCAGTCGTTGGTATCCGGGAGGCGGTCTTTACCGTCCGGTTTCCGTAGAACTTTATGGTAACGAGAACTTCTCTACCTGGGATACCTTCGTCCGTACCCTGAAGGCTGATAAGCAGGAAGCTGAAGTAGAAGTAAATGCACTGCTGGAAGGAAAGACTGGTAAGTCGGGCAAGACCGTCATAGCCCTGTTGGATGAGGCTGGCGAGAAGGTTGCCGAGCAGATCGTCACAGGTGCCAATCCTGAAATCAAGACTACTCTGAAGGTAGCGAATCCTCATCTCTGGTCTCCGGAATCTCCTTACCTCTATCAGGTAAAACTTACCCGATATGAAGGAAAGAAGGTGGCTGATGTGCAGACCCTGAAGACCGGTATCCGTACCATTGCCGTATCCAAGGATTATGGTTTCCAGCTCAATGGCGTTACCCGAAAGCTGAAGGGTGTCTGTCTGCACCACGACCTCGGTCCATTGGGTGCAGCAGAGAACAAGGCAGCTCTTATCCGTCAGATCAAGATGATGAAGCAGATGGGTTGCGACGCCATCCGTACTGCCCACAACATGCCTTCTACCATGCAGATGGAAATCTGCGATTCCCTCGGTATGATGGTGATGGCAGAGAGTTTCGATATGTGGATTTATCCTAAATGCAAGAACGGCTATGCCAAGTTCTTCAAGGAGTGGAGCAATAAGGATATCTCCAATCTGGTAAAGCACCACCGCAACCATCCTAGCATCGTGATGTGGAGCATCGGTAACGAGATTCCTGAACAGTGGAGCAAGGAGGGTGTGCAGATTGCTAAGCGTCTGCAGGATATCTGTCATCAGTACGACCCATCCCGCCCTGTAACCCAGGGTATGGATAAGGCAGAAGATGCCTTGAAGAGCGGCTTTGCCCAGACCATGGATGTACCGGGCTTCAACTATCGCGTACATAAATATTATAAGAATATCGAGCAGTTGCCTCAGGGATTCCTCCTCGGTTCTGAAACCGCCTCTACGGTCAGTTCCCGTGGCGTATACAAGTTCCCGGTAGTGGTAAGTGATAAGGCTACCTATCCTGATGGTCAGTGCTCAAGCTATGATACCGAATACTGTTCCTGGAGCAATCTTCCTGATGATGACTGGAAGATGCAGGATGACTACAGTTGGGTAATCGGTGAGTTTGTATGGACCGGTTACGACTATCTGGGCGAGCCGACTCCTTACGATACCTACTGGCCAAGTCGTAGCAGCTACTTCGGTATCTGCGACCTTGCCGGACTTCCAAAGGACCGCTACTATATGTATCGTGCCCGCTGGAACGAGCAGCAGCATACTACCCATCTTCTTCCTCACTGGAACTGGAAGGGCAGGGAAGGACAGGTTACCCCTGTATATTGCTATACCGATGGTGTGGAAGGCGAGCTTTTCGTCAACGGCAATAGTCAGGGCAGAGTGCGCAAGGACAAGTCAAGCCGTCTGGACCGCTACCGTCTGCGCTGGAACAATGTGAAGTATGAACCGGGTGAGATTCGCGTGGTTACTTACAACCAGTATGGCGAAAAGGTTGGTGAGGACGTGAAGCGTACTGCCGGCGAGCCTGCACAGATGAAGTTCAGCGTAGAAACACCTGATCATGAGCCTATTGCCTGCATGGTAGAAGGCTGTACCGATGAGCACAATGTGCTGCTGAATGCCGATGGCAACGACCTTGCCTTCATCACCGTGAGTCTGCAGGATAAGGACGGCAATGAATGTCCGCTTGCCGATGACGAACTGACCTTCGAGGTGAGTGGTGCCGGCACTTTCAAGGCAGCCTGCAACGGCGATGCCACATCGCTCGAACCGTTCACCCAGCCACAGATGAAACTCTTCTCTGGCAAACTCGTTGTCATCGTACAGAGCAGCAAGCAGAAGGGCGACATCATCCTGAAGGTAAAAGACAGCAAGCGAAATATCGAAAAGTCGATTACGCTCCAGGCAATATAAGAAGACTGAGACAGATTTCAGTTGGTTATAAAGTATATAGTTTATATCGGATCCTCTGGGAATAGCAGCGGCTATTTTTCCCAGGGGATTCTTTTTTTTTTGAATTTTCTCCGATATTTTTTGGCGTTATCATGAATATTGTGTAAATTTGCACACATGAAGAAGTCAAAAGAACCTATAAACCGCATCAGCATGGCAATTGCTATGCTCTTTGTTTCGCTCGCCATCCATGCGCAGCGTTTCGTCAACACCTCCCTTGAAGGTGCTCAGTCCGTTTGTGCCATTACCCAGGACTGTGATGGAATGATATGGCTCGGAACCGACAACGGTCTTTACAGCTATGATGGTTATCATGGCTACCGCCATTTTCAGGAACATACATTCAGCAATACGCGTGTCAATGCGCTCGGTTTCGAGGGCAGGATGCTCTATCTGGCTACTGGCAACGGCATCCTGAAATTCGATACGCAATCTTATCAATATGCCGAAACACCAGCCATGAAGGCTTTTGCCGATGAGGCGAAGCGCAAGCAGCTGAAGGAACTCCGTGTGCTCGATATCAAGGGTGGTAAGACTGACTTCGGTGGCGATGTCTATGCCTTGCTCTCTACTCCGCGAGGCTTGCTCGTAGGTTCGCTTGCTGGTCTGCGTCTCGGCAGCAGACTGATTCCGCTCCGTGCCGGAGAACAGCCGCTGGTCAATGCGCTCGCCTATGATGCCAAGCGCCGATGCTACTGGATTGGTACCGAGGGCGCTCTCTATTGTGCCGACCTGCAGCTCAGGAACTTCTCACAGATTCCAGCTCTGAACGGCAATTCCATCAAATGTCTTTCTACAGATGCTGCCGGCAATCTCTATATCGGAACCGATAACGGACTCTATCAGATGGCACTCTCCAATGCCATCACCCATTATATCCACGATTCCCGCGATGATGCTTCTATTCCTAACAACATCGTCTGGGCTTGCTTTGTAGATAAATGGCAGAATGTATGGGTGGGTACTGACAATGGACTCTCCCGTCTCACTACCCATACCTATTACCGCTATGTATCGCTCGATAAGATTACGATGTCGGGTGAGGGCAACTGTCTCCATGCCATGCTCCAGACCCGTAACGGCGAATGGTGGATGGGCGGTACCAACGGACTGATTCATTTCACCCGGAATGCTGAAGGTTATCAGAATGTGGCATGGTACAAGCAGAACAGCTCTGCCTTCCCGCTGAGTCATAACCGTGTACGCAAGATTTATGAAGACCATGACGGCGATGTATGGATCTGTACCGACCATGGCATCAACTTCTATGACCGCAGTTCTCGTCAGATGCGCAACTTCATCGTCTACGATAAGAGTGGCAAGTATTCTACTGCCTGGGCTTACGATATTCTCCAGGACAAGAAGGGCAGGATATGGATGGGTTCTTATCAGGGCGGTGTTTTCGTGATGGATAAGGCGGCTCTTCTGAGCGGCAAGACCATAGCCGACTGGCATTTCTCTGACAAGGGAAAGAATGCGCTCTCTGGTCTGCATGTAGGTCAGATGGTGATGGATGGAAAGGGTAGGATTTGGGTTTCTACCTATACCCGTCTCGACTGCATCAATCCGAACGATATGAAGGTGGTGCAGGTAGCTAACTCAGATGTTGTCAACTATCTGATGGCAGACAGCAAGGGCAATATCTGGATGGGTGATAACAGTTCGGTAACCTGTTATTATGCAGCCGGTTCTGTGCTGGGTAACAGCTTTTCTTCCAAGACATGGCAGATTGGTGGCAAGGTAAGTACCATGTGCGATGTGGAAGGCAAGATATGGGTGGTATCGGGCAATGAATGCTGCGTAATCAATCCACAGGGCGAGAGCCAGCGTTTCATGATTCCTTCTGTTGCGCCGCTCAACATCTGTTACAGCAGACAGACTCATGAGGTAATGATGGGCGGCAATGACGGCTATGTGGCAATCAGTTCCGATGTAGCACAGAAGCCTAAGCAGTTTACCCGCCTGATGCTGGCTGGAATCATCGTAAACGGACAGGCTCGTGAGGAGCGTGGAGAAATCCTGAAACTGAAGAGTGATGAGAACAACTTCACCTTGCAGCTCACCGACCTTCCTTTTGCTGATCATCCTTCAGCCGTTTATGCTTACAAACTCGAAGGCAGCGACCACGACTGGCATTATCTGAACTCGAGCAACATCGATATCACCTACAATGGTTTGTCGTATGGCGATTATCATCTTACGGTTCATGCCGTGGATGGTGAAGGCAAGATAGCTGCCGAGGTTTATTCGCTCGACATCTCCGTCCTGCCGCCTTGGTATCTCTCATGGTGGTGCAAGCTCTTCTATATCACGGCACTCATCGTGTTTGTGGCATGGCTGGTAAGCTGGTATTTTCTGCGCAAGGAACTGGCTGATGCCCAGAAGCAGAAGGCTGAGGTGTTGGAGCAGGTACAGATGCGTATGGACTTCTTCAACCGTCTGACGGAAGATTTGAAGGCTGCCGTAGCTCATCATTCATTTGATGAGGTGACAGCTCTGATGGTCCGTTACCTGAATGTGAAGAAACCTGAGGAGCCATCAGCTGTTGCCACTGGGTTATCCGCTTCGCCTGTATCTGAGCCTGAGTCATCATCCTCAGAACCAGTTCCTGCACGCTCTGAGTCTTCTGAAGAGGAAAAGAAGGAAGTAAATGTCTGCGAGTTGGATGGGGCAGACAAGCGTCTGCTCGAAGAGATCAATGAGGCGATAGAGAAGCACATGATTGATTCCGACTTCAATGTTTCGATGTTGCAGGATGTGATAGGCATAGGTGGCAAACAGCTGTATCGCAAGACGAAGGCGATAACGGGTCGTACGCCTGTAGAGTATATCCGTGAGATGCGTATGAAGCGTGCAGCCGAGCTCCTGAGCCAGGGCAAGTTCAGTGTTTCCGAGGTGATGTATACCGTTGGTTTTTCCAACAGCAGTTATTTCTCCAAATGCTTCTCCAAGGAGTATGGCATGACTCCTACGGAATACATGAAGGTGAAGAGGTAAATGTATCCTTCGGCTTGTCGAGATATCTGCGTCAGCTGACTGAGCTACTTGCGTCAGCTGATAAAATACGTTCCGACGCAGCAAAAGATACGTCCGGACGTAGTACAAGCTACGTCGGGACGTAATTTCAGCTTTATGAAAACGGCTGCATAGAAACAAAAAAAGTATGTATTGAACTTGTTTTTGCAAACTGTAATCGGATGTGACAAAAAATCGACAATTAACTAAATTTATGAGCAAATATGCTAAAAAACATAGATATTTCATATCAAACATTTAAATTTTAAGCGATAATCTTGGGCAAATAAGAAAATATTCGTAATTTTGCACCGATTTAAGTTAAATAGGTATTTCCATGCGTGCATATTAGTGAAAGAATGTATAAATGGAGGGGCGAAGTGTCGCCCTGAGTGCTTTCGGCTTTTACCAAACGAGAAAAAAATAAGAAAAAAATTATAATTATTAATTAATAAACTTGAAACAAACAAGGATGAGAAGATTAACTCTTTTACTTGTCTCACTTGTATTGTTGTCTATCCAATCGGTCTTGGCGCAGAGTTTCAGCGTCAAGGGTACAGTCGTGTCTGCTGAAGACAACGAACCGATGATTGGTGTGACCATTATGCAAGAGGGAACATCAAATGGCGTAGTGACCGATATTGACGGTAACTATACCATCGAAATTAAGGGTGCTTCGAAGGCTACGCTTGTCTACTCTTATGTGGGTTGCGTTACGCAGAAGCACGTTGTGAAAGCGCAGACAAATACGCTCAACATCACCCTTGCTTCGGATTCCAAGATGATGGATGAAGTGGTTGTGGTGGCGTATGGCGTGAGAAAGAAGGGAACCATTGCGGGTTCCGTGTCTGCCGTAAAGTCTGAAAAGATAGAAAATGTGCCGGCGGCAAGCTTCGACCAAGCTTTGCAGGGACAGAGTACTGGTTTGCAGGTCATCTCTTCTTCGGGTGAACCTAGCAAGGCGGCTACCTTCCAAATCCGTGGTACCAACTCTATCAACTCCGGAAAGTCGCCACTCTTTATCCTCGACGGCGTGCCAATCTCAAGTTCTGATTTCAATACTTTGAGTCCTAACGACATCGAAAGTATCTCTGTATTGAAAGATGCCTCTTCTACCTCTATCTATGGTGCACGTGCTGCCAATGGTGTGGTTGTCATCACTTCCAAGCGAGGCTTGTCAATGGACAAGGCGAAGATTACGCTCCGTGCACAGTATGGTTTCTCTGAGTTGGCACAGACCAACTGGAAAATGATGAATACCGATGAGCGTATCCAGTTTGAGAAAGAAGTAGGTCTGGATACAGGTAAGGATTACAATCTCCTTTCAAGAGTAAACGTAAACTGGCTGGACGAGGTGTTTAACGACCGCGCTCCGCTGCAGAGCTACGAACTCTCTATCAACCGTGCTACCGACCGCTTGAACTACTATGTTTCTGGTGGTTTCTACGATCAGGACGGTATCGCACAGAATTCAACCTTCCGCCGTTACAACATTCGCACCAATGCAGATGTAAAGGCTAGCAAGTGGTTGAAGGTAGGTACCAACACCATGGCTGCCTATGAGGAGGCTCAGCAGGCTGACGACGGTAGCTATACTACCGTTACTCCTATCTCAGCATGCCGATTCATGCTGCCTTACTGGAATCCATACGCAAAGGATGGCAGTCTGGCTTCACTTTCAGCAGGCAACTGGGCTGGAACCAGCGAGAACCCTATCGTTTACATGGGCTTGAATCCTATCAAGAACAAGAAATATAAGGTGCTCTCTACCATGTATGCTGAAATCTATCCGATAGAGAATCTGACTATCCGTACTCAGTTTGGTGTCGATTTCACCCATTCTACAGCATTCCTCCAGTCGTTCCCAAGTCTCTCTTCAAATCACGGACAGGGTACTGCGGCACGCCAGAGCAGCGATGCCATCAACCTGACAGAGACTACTACGGCTAACTACCGTTTCACTCTGAACGATATCCATTCGTTCAACGTGATGCTGGGTCAGGAGGCTGTCAATTTCCACTCAGATGGTTTCCAGGTATATTCCAAGGGTCAGACCAGCGATCTCCTGACCAACGTATCATCAGGTACACGTGCCAGCCGCTGGGCAGATTCATCTTCTGATTATTCTTACCTGTCATTCTTCATGCGTGGCGAGTATAACTATAAGGAGCTCTACTATGCCGATTTCTCTCTGCGTACTGATGCTTCTTCACGTTTCGGTAAGGATCATCGCTGGGGTACATTCTGGTCGCTCGGTTTCATGTACAACGTGAAGTCGATCGACTGGCTGAAGGATATGAAGTGGCTCAGCACAGCCCAGATTGCCGTAAGTACCGGTACATCGGGTAACTCTGAGATTCCTAACTATTATCACCTGGCTCTGGTATCGGGTGGTGCCAACTACGATAATACTGCCGGTTTCTATCCATCACAGAGTGGTAACGAGGAATTGGGTTGGGAGTCAACATGGGCAAACAACTTCGCCCTCCGTTTGGGCTTCCTCGACAGAATCAACTTCAGCTTCGAGGCTTACTACAAGCGTACCTCTAATATGCTGATGCGCGTTCCTGAGTCTTATACCGTAACCGGCGAGGGCTATCGCTGGAAGAACGTAGGTGTGATGGCTAACAAGGGTATCGAGCTGAGTGCTGACGGTGATGTAATCCGCACACGCGACTTCACCTGGAATGTAAGTGCCAACGTATCTTACAACCAGAACCGATTGAAGGAACTCTATAACGGTGTAACCGAGTATGTAAACTCAACCACCGGTTTGAAGTATGTGGTAGGTCACTCAGTAAGCGAGTTCTTCCTGAACCGTTATGCCGGTGTGAACCCAGCGAATGGTGAGCAGCTCTGGTATGACAAGAACGGCAACGTGACCAACGAGTTCCGTGAGAGCGACAAGGTGATGACAGGCAAGACCTATGATGCACCTTGGATGGGCGGTTTCGGTACAAGCTTCCGTTGGAAGGGCTTGCAGCTTTCTGCCCAGTTCAGCTGGATTGGTACACGCTACGTGATTAACAACGACCGTTACTTCGAGGAGAGCGGTATAACCTTCGGTACTGCTTACAACCAGTCAAACCGTCTGTTGTACGACCGCTGGAAGCAGCCAGGCGACATTACCGATATCCCACGTTGGGGCGAGGTAACCCAGCTCGACGATCGCTTCTTGGAGAATGCATCGTTCCTCCGTCTGAAGAATCTCAGTCTGTCCTATTCATTGCCACAGAGTCTGTTGCGCAAGACCAACTTCTTCTCTATGGTCAGAATCTATGGTCAGGCACAGAACCTCTTCACCATAACCGGTTTCAACGGTCTGGATCCTGAGGTTTCATCCAATATTTACCAGGCACAGTATCCGGCATCACGCCAGTTTACTCTGGGTGTTGAATTGCAATTCTAACCAAGAAAGGAAAAAAAATGAATATCAAAAATATAAAGACATACATCCTGTCGGGAATCCTAGCCCTCTCTATGTCTTCCTGTCTTGATAAGTATCCTGAGGATTCTATCCTCATGGACCAGGCTATCAACACGGTGGACGACATGGACAAGCTGGTGTACGGTATCTACGACAGTTTCAAGAGCAGCGCCCTCTATTCGGGCAATCTGACAATCCTGCCAGATCTGCAGGCAGACTTCGTGTACTGCGTGAAGGGCTACTCTAATGCCTATGGCGATATCTACCGTTGGAAAGATATCAAGGCTACCAACACCGACATCAAGGCGGTATATGCCGACCTTTATGATGTGATCAACCGATGCAATTTCCTGCTCGATAATGTTGAAAAGGTAAAGGCTGCAACCAATGATGATAAGCAGCTTGATAAGTTGGAGCAGTATGAGGGCGAGGCTTACTTCGCCCGTGCCCTGGCTTACTCAGAACTGATCAAGTGTTTCTGCAAGGCTTACGATAGCGATGAGCAGGCTGCGAAGGAACTCGGCGTTGTACTCACAGAGCACTATTACGGCAATGAGCCACAGAAGAGAGCCACTCTGAAGGAATCATACGATTTCGTATTGAGAGATCTTGACAAGGCTGCTGAATATCTGAAAGTAGACGAAGACTTCACAGGAAGTCTCTACAACGAGATTTACTTCAACGAGTATACCTGTCATGCCTTGCGTGCGCGCGTATCCTTATATATGCACAAGTATGATGATGCCATCAAGTATGCATCTAAGGTAATCGGCAGTAAGTATTATACATTAGAGAAGGCTTCTTCCAACACCTATTCAAACCAGGTGAACGATTATAAGTATATCTGGACCTATGGTGATTCGCGTGAGGCTATCTGGAAGGTAGGTTTTACCGTGAACAGCTATGGCGGTGCTCTGGGTACCATCTTCGATAACTACAACTTCGTAACTTATCGTCCAGACTATGTGCCTGAGACATGGGTCATCAACTCATTCGACAGCAAGGACCTCCGTGCTGCAGCCATCTTCACAACCCGTGTAACAGGTTATGAGCATGGTTTGCAGTGGCCTTTGCTGAGCAAGTATTTCGGCGATGCAGAATTCCTGAACAACAATATCCTGCATGTTCACCAGCCAATGGTATTCCGTCTCTCAGAGCAGTATCTGATTCGTGCTGAGGCTTACGCCATGAAGGAGGACTATGGTAAGGCAGGTAAGGACATCTCTACCTTGCGTACAGCCCGCTACTCTTCATATGGTGGTAACACCTCGATGAGCGAGAGCAACGCCATGAAGATAATCGAGGCAGAGCGCGTGAAGGAACTCTATATGGAAGGCTTCCGTCTGAACGACCTCAAGCGCTGGCACAAGGGATTTGAGCGTAAGGCTGCCGACCAGCCTGCTGCCAACTTCGTGCAGAGCAGTCTGAAGGTTGAAAAGGATGACCCTCTCTTTGTCTGGCCAATTCCTCAGCATGAGCTTGAGGCACCAGGTTCTGAGATTCAGCCTAATGAAAGTAACAAATAAAATAAAGAGAAGATCATGAAGAAAATAATGATGGGATGTTTGGCAGCCGTAGCTGCACTCATCGCTCTTGTGAGTTGTTCACAGGATTATACCACTTATGCTGGTTCAAGTCATATCATGTTCTCTGATACGCTCTATCAGTATGCTGTACAGGAAAGCAATGAGGTTTTCAATGTGCCTGTATCTGCAACCGAAAAAGCTGACTACGACCGCACCTTCGGCGTGGAGGTAGTAGACAAGCAGAGCAATGCCATCGAGGGTAAGCATTACCGCATCCTCAACAACACCGTTACAATCAAGGCGGGCGAGATGGTAGGAAATGTGAAGGTTCAGGGTATCTATGATAACATCGGCAAGACCGATTCGCTCGGCTTCACCCTGAAACTGGTGATTCCGGAGAAGTATAACTGGACAGATCTCTATAAGGACTATACCCACGTGGTAATGCAGAAGTCTTGTCCTTTCGATATCCACAACTTCTCTGGCTGGTGCATGGTTACATCTACCTTCTACAGTCAGTATCTGAACAACGTAACCAACCGTCTGATCAAGACTGAGGTAGTGGAAGGCGAGGAGAATATCGTTCTCTTGAAGGATGTTTACTATAAGGGCTACAACCTGAAGTTGAAGTTCAATACCAAGAACATTCTTGAGCCAAAGGTAGAGATGGACGACCAGATAGCTGGTGAAACCGGCGAGGCGTTCGGTACCATCTATGGAGACGGCAAGTTGCGCATCAGCCAGCCTTCTCTGTATACCTCTTATTATAACACCTGCCAGAACTATGTATTGCAGTATGTTGTTATGAGTGTAAACAACAAAGATGGTTCATTATTCGGCAACGTAGGAACCTTCATCACCATGTATGAATGGATCAGCGATGCAGAGGCAGAGAAATTGAAAGAACAAGGATATTAATCGTAGAATAAAAAGAAAATGAAAACATTGATTTCAAAATATTGGCTCGTATTGATGGCGCTGGTATCAGTGACTCTGTTCACAGCTTGTTCCAGCGATGACGATGCCGTAACTCCTGTGTTCCCACAGGTACAGACTATCGGCGGTGCAGCTGGTGCTGAGTTGGACTTCACCTTCGATGCCAACGAGAGCTGGAGCCTTTCTTCAGACAAAATCTGGTGTAAACTGGTGCAGGGCGAGAAAACAGACGCCTTCGTACTCAATGGTACTGCAGGCAAGCAGACCATCAAGGTTAAGATTACTGATGATGATGCCAGCAAGGATATGAGCGTGGCTCAGCTCTTCCTGAATATGGGTGGTCAGAAGGTTGCCATCGCTGAGGTTAAGCGTTCGGCTGCCGACCATAAGTTGCAGGTATTCGATGCGGCTGGCAATAATATCACCGAGACAGGTATCACTGTAGGTTACAATGTATACACCAAGTTTACCGTAAAGTCAAACTTCCGTTTTGCTGTTACCAATACTCCAGCTTGGGTAGACTTGGAAGGCGGCTTCCTGGTAGGTACACCTAACAAGGATGCTGTAGGCGGAGTTTCCTTCAAGGAGAATCAGGGCGTAAGTGCTAAGTATGCCATCGCTAAGGACCGCAACTACACCATAACCTTCACTTCTGAGGATGGCAAGGCTGCTGTAACCATACCTGTTATCTATAATGGTATGACCACCAGCACCATGGATGTTACTTATCCAACCTCTTCACAGTGGGCAGTATGGAATGTATCTCTCGATGGTAAGGTGTTCACTCAGAATGGTTCTAGCCTGAATGGTGGTGATACCAACGATTTCACCTTCTACAACTTCGTTCCTTTCACCCTCAAGACCTTGGGTGATGCTTACCAGCTGGTAGTCTTCGAGAAAAAGGAAGCTGGTCTGTTCGAGGATACATCTGGTGCTGTGAAACTGCAGGGTGAAAAGGGTGATGTGAAGCTCACAGTCGCTCCATTAGGCAGCGGAAGCCGTGAGTTCCTGGTCTATGCATTGCCACAGAGCGTATTCGAGAGTCTGGAGAATGGACCCGACGGAATGCTGGAGGAAGACTTCATGACAGTGAAGAGCGATTACGACCGTTACTTCCTGATGAATGTTGTACAGAAGGAGGCCAACTCTTCTGCTGATGATCAGTCTGCAGCGCCTACAATCTTGGAGATGAACTACTTGCCAGTAGAGTGCAAGAAGGATAAATCAACGTATGGTTCTATCATATCAGAAAAATTTGGCTACAATGGTGACGAAATATATGTCGCTCAGTCAGGAGTAGGAAGCTCTCTTACAGTTAATCCTAATATCAAGGATTGGGACCCTTACACTATGATGGAGACAGGCTATCTTACAGTTAAGGATAACAACGGAAATGATGTTTATGCAGAGCTTAGTATGGATATGAATAATAACTGGATATTCTTCGTAAATGTTCCTGCTGCTACTCCGATGTTTATGGTATTCAAGGACAACGGAACTCCTGTAAAGGTTCTTGTTGTTGAATCTCCTGGTGAGGGAATGAGTAAGAAACATACTTCTATCAGAAAAATTAGAAAGTAATGAACAGAATGAAAATATTTTCAAAGGCACTCTTGTTGCTCTTGGTCTCTCTCCTGACCTTTGCAGCAACAAGTTGCTCGGATGATGAAACTGGAGGCTGGGACGGCACATACGGATATGTGCAGTTCAAGCTCAGCAAGAAGGTTTCTTCAAGAGCTACCCGTGCTGCTGCCCTTGACAAACTTGAGAAACTGGATGATGCCAAGAAAATCAAGGTGGTCATGGAGCACAACGGTACAACTGTCTCTCAGACACTGGTGCTCAATTCTTATAATTCAGAGAATGCAGAGTATGGTCTGAGAAGTGAAAAACTGCAACTCGCTTCGGGTACTTACACCGTTATCGGTTTCTATCTCTATGATGCGGTAGACGAGGAGTTGCTGGCTTCTTCTGCCGGCGAAACATTCACTGTAGTAGGTGGCGGTCTGGAAGTACAGAACCTTATGGTGGAGACTGTGGAGCGTGGTAAGGTGAAGTTCAATCTCGTGAAGGAGTGGGAGAAGACCCGTGCCGGTGGTACTGAGTATCTCTTCTCTAACATCCGTCTCGTTGACGTCAGCGTAACTAACCTCTTTACCCGTGAGACCTATACCTTTCCTGAACTGAAGGTGAAATATAAGGAGTCTAGCGAAGAGCATCAGAATCCTGACAATGAGAACGATAAGTATATGGATACAGGTACAGCTTACTGCGATTCTACCGTATGGTTGCCTGCCGGTACTTATCAGGTTACCTCTTATACCACCTACGGGAAGACAGGTGCGGTGAAGACCAAGTACGAAACCCAGCCTGTAAAGGGTGAGGCGTTTATCGTAGAGGATAATCAACTGAATGATACGGCTCAGGTGCCTATCCTCCTTTCCAAGACAAAGGAGTATATCAAGGACTATGAGGCTTTGAAGGCTATCTGGGAATCTCTCCATGGTAAGGAGTGGAGCTTCTATGGCGATGCTACCTTCAAGGGAGCTAACTGGAACTTCAACAAGGAACTCGATATGTGGGGCGAACAGCCGGGCGTAACGCTCAACAGCAACGGCCGTGTCATCGGTCTCGTTATCGCCGGTTTCGGTGCAAAGGGAATCGTACCTGATGCCATCGGACAGCTGACAGAACTCCAGGTGCTCAACCTCGGTTCTCACGATGAGAAGATTGGTGCCAACATCTTCAATAATTATGATGCAAACAGTCTGACTGCAGCAAAGAAGAGCAGCATGCGTCACGACTATGAGAACAAGTTTCTGAAGTATGACCCACGTGCCAACATGTCGGATATGATTGTAGAAAGCTACAACTCTGATCCTAAGGTGGCACCGAAGAACAGAATTAAGAAGGACAGCCGCATCAACCTGAAGGATGCGCAAATCGGTACATTGACCAACAAGATTACAGGTGTATCTAAGGCCATCTATCGCCTGACTAAGTTGCAGCAGTTCTATATCGGTAACTCTTCTATCACATCCGACTCGGTTTGTGCGAATTTCTACAAGCCTGACGATCCTGTTTATGGTAAGTTTGCACAGGAGTTTAAGGAAGAGGATTGGGACAAGATGGAAAACCTGACCGATATCGAACTTTACAACTGTCCGAAGATCAGTCGCATTCCAGACTTCTACTATAAGCTCCCTAAATTGCAGGCGATGAACCTGGCGCGATGCAAGGGAATCTCTGCTAATCAGTTGAGAGAAGATTGGACTCGCTTAGCTGAGAAGAAGACAGGTAAGACACTCCAGATTCTCTATATGAGTTACAATAACCTGGAGGAGTTCCCTGAGTCTTCTGCATTGAGAAAGATGGTAAATCTCGGTTTGCTCGACCTGGCTTACAATAATATCAAGAAGGTAAATCCGTTCGGTTCTGAGGTAGCTCTCTCTTCTCTCTATCTGAACAACAACCAGATTGAAGAGATTCCTGCTAATCTCTGTGCCTTTACAGATGATGTGGAAAGTCTGACTTTCGCTCATAACAAGTTGAAGAAGATTCCGAATATCTTCGATGCAAGTTCTGTTCGCGAGATGGGTTCTGTAGACTTCTCTTACAACGAGATTACAGGTGTAGATAATAGTCATGGTACCTACAAGGGTATTAATGCAGCTTCAGTCAGTCTGTCAAACAATAAGATAGAGAAGTTCCCTTCAGAGCTGTTTACAGCCGGTTCGCCAATCACAACCATCGATTTGAGCGGCAACCAGATGCGCACCATCCCTAAGGGTTCCATCAAGGGCAAGAAGGCTTATCTGCTGCAGGTTATCGACTTCCGATTCAACAAGTTGACATCCCTCTCTGATGACTTCCGCTCAACCACATTGCCATACATTACCAATATGGACTTGAGCTACAACTGCTTCACCGAGGTGCCACCCCAGCCATTGAACAGTGCCGTGCTCCGTGCCTTTGCCATCAACCACCAGCGTGATGAGAAGACCGACCAGCGTTGCCTGCGTACATGGCCTACAGGAATCACAACCTGTCCGAGCCTGATCCAGTTCCAGATTGGTTCCAACGATATCCGTAAGGTAGAAGAGACACTGACCTCTCACCTTTATATCCTGAATATCGCAGACAACCCTAACATCTCTATCGATGTAACGAGCGTCTGCGCATACATCAAGGCAGGTATGTATATGCTGTTCTACAACAAGAATCAGGACATCCGCGGTTGCGATGCTTTGGATCTCGAAAATTAAACCCTATAAGAAAGTAGTAATATGAAATATATGAATAAACTGACATTAGGTATCGTTCTCGCTGCCGGGCTTTTCACAGCCTGCAGCGATAAGGATGATGTCGATATCCCAGGAGGACTGGCGCTCGATAAAAAGGAGATAGCCATAGGCCCTCAGGGTGGAACAGAGCAGATTGCCATCGCTGCCTCACAGGACTGGGTAGCTAATACCTCTGAGCCTTGGCTGACGCTTTCGCCTGCCAACGGCGTGGGTTCTGTTGAGGGTACCATCAAGGTGGATTCTACTCTTTCCAACACGCTCCGCAGCACAGAACTCAGTTTCCAGGGTGCCAACGGACAGAGTCGCAAGCTTACCATCACCCAGTTCGGTTATGGCAAGCAGATCTTCCTGAAGGATTCTGTTGTAGAAATCGAAAACTCCGATTCTTACGATAACCGTGCTTTCGAGAGTCTGATTTCTGCCAACGTGGAATGCAAGATTGGTAAGATAGAGTATTCTTTTGAGGGTGATCTGACCGATGCCGAGAAGGCAGAGAACGAGAGCGAGCGTGAGGGCTGGCTCCTGAACAGTAAGGATGAAGATAAGCTGACAGGTACTAACCTGGGTATCGTGCTGGACAGAAAGTACCGTCCTCGCACCGTGAACTTCAAGTTCCGCTGGGCGATGAACGTGGTTCCTGCCGTTCGTGTGGCTAAGGTTCATCTCGTGCCAATCAAGGCTGAAGACCAGCTGGTAGATGCAGATGGCAATCCTACAGATGATGTTATCCTGACCGTTCGTCAGAAGGCAGCACCAAAGATTGAGGACAACCGTGCCGGTGACTCTCTCTCTGTCATCATGATCAACCAGAAACTGGGTAGCATTGCTACCTTCGATTCCAGCGATAACATGCGCAACTGGAGCGGCGTAACGCTCTGGGAAGCTACTGATGATTTAGTGAAAAAACATCCTGAGGCTTTAGGACGTGTACGTTCTGTCAAGTTCAGCATGTTCAACCTCAAGAGTGGCGAAACTCTTCCTAAGGAAGTGGGCAACCTCAAGTTCCTGGAGTCATTCTCTGTTACTTCCAACGAGAACAACCAGATTCGTGAGGTGAACCTCGGTGATGAAATCTGCTCGCTGAAGTATCTGAAGAATCTTACCGTTCAGGCTTACGGTCTGACTCAGTTGCCTGCTAACTTTATTAATCTGGGCAAGAGTCTTGAATCGCTCAACCTGGTAAGTAACAACTTCAACAAGTTGTCAGATATCACCGATATCGTCAACGAGAAGAACTTCCCTAAGTTGCGTAATCTCATTCTCTACGCACAGCGCCGTACGGATGTTCTCTTCGACATCGCTTCGCTGGGCGAAAAGAATGCATCAGGCGTCTATGTTTATAATAACTATCCTATCGGACTGTATGGTAAGGTAAATGCCGGAACCCCAGACCGCCAGGCGCTTCTCAAGCTCCTGACATGGGATAAGTTGAATACACTGGAGTTGTCTTACTGCTTCCTGGAGGGTGAACTTCCTACCGATGAAGAGATGACTGAGGCACTGGAGGCTGCCGGCAAGGCTACCCGATACACCAAGTCTGACTTCTCTACCAACAAGGAAGATTATCTCGACAAGCTGGTAGGCGATACCTGCAAGTGGTTGCTCTCAGGCTGGGATAATCCTGTAACCTGCAAACACAAGGATGGTTCTGTAGTTAGTGCGGATGTTTATCCTCTTCAGGTGCCACGTGTATTGCCAAACTGCCGTCAGTTGTCACTCAACCTGAACTTCTTTACAGGAAAGGTGCCAAACTGGATTCTCTTCCATCCACACCTGGTAGAATGGAATGCACCAACGATGGTGTTCAACCAGCAGCCTAAGGGTAAGAATAGCGATGGCGCTGCCGTTGGTTTCTCTAATATGACAGACGACAGCTACAGCTACGACTACTATTACGGAACCAGCGACCCAGGCAGCAACTGGGAGGTTCCGGGTGTAGCTTATCCGCTCTACTACCGCACATACGTGGCAGCAGGCGATATTGATGAAGCTGCGCTGATGGCTAAGTACAGGAGAACTAAGAAAAAGTAAGATAAACATAAAAACAATATAGAAGCAAACAATGAAGAAAAAGTTTTTCTATATAGCAATGGTCGCATTGGCATTGACGGGCTGTTCTGACAGCCTGTCAACCATCGGCTCTTCTGACGGCAATTCAGAAATCACCATTCCTGCAGATGCTGAGGCGGGTGAGCTGCTGATTAAGTTCAGTCCGGAGATGAGCGATATCCTCGACCAGGCACAACTGAGCAAGACCCGCGCCGGAAAGGCTACCCGTTCGGGTATTCCTTCTACCGATGAGGTGCTCGACATCCTGGGAAGCTACAGCTTCGAGCGTGTGTTCCCGGTAGATGCAAATACTGAGGCAAGAACCCGCGAGGCGGGACTCCACCTCTGGTATACGGTGAAGTTTAATAAGGGAACCGACCTGAAGACGGCTGCCGAGCGCCTGAAGCAGTTGGGCGAAATCTCAAAGGTTCAGACCAACGGCCGCATCAAGCGTGCTTACAATACCGACAGCAAGCGCATCTATCTCAGCGATAAGGCACTTCAGCAGAAGTCTACCCGCTCAGCAGCCAATGGCGAGCCAAACGATCCGGGCTTTACCAGCCAGTGGCATTACCGTAACCTGGGCGAGGGCAACTATGATTTTGAGAACCTCAACAACAACAAGGTAGGCGCTAAGGCAGGATGTGATGTGAATGCACTTGAGGCATGGAAGACCTGTACAGGCGATCCTTCTATTATCGTGGCTATTCTTGATGAGGGCGTGATGTATACGCACCCTGATCTGGCAGCCAACATGTGGTGCAACCCGGGCGAAAGTGTTCAGGGTGCCCAGACTGACGGCGACGGAAACGGTTATGAGGGCGACCTTCATGGCTACAACTTCGTTACTGAGAGCGGCGATATTACCTGGACTGATGCCAATGACACCGGTCATGGTACTCACGTAGCTGGTACCATTGCAGCCGTAAATAATAATGGTATCGGTGTATCTGGTGTTGCCGGTGGTGACGGAACTCCTAACTCTGGTGTCAAGATTATGTCTTGTCAGGTATTCTCCGGTCAGAACAGTGTAACCTTGGCAGGCGAGGCGAGAGCCATCAAGTATGCTGCCGATAATGGTGCAGTCATCCTGCAGTGCAGTTGGGGTTACAACTCTTCAGAGTCTAGTATCATCAACGGTTATACTCCGGGCCCTGCTACCGAGAAGGAATGGGCTGAGACCTATCCGCTGGAGAAGGAAGCTCTGGATTACTTCATCAACAATGCCGGTTCGCCTAATGGTGTCATCGACGGTGGTATTCCAGTCTTCGCAGCCGGTAACGAGTATGCTGGCAATCCTGCTTTCCCTGGTGCTTACTCTAAGTGCGTCTGCGTATCTTCATTAGCTGCCGACTTTACTCCAGCCTGCTACACCGATTTCGGTTCGCTCGTAACCCTGAGCGCTCCTGGTGGCGACTTGGAATATTACAGCAAGATTGGCGAGCAGGAAGATGAATACTGGGCAGAGACCACCGAGCAGAAAGGTGCTGTGCTCTCTACGATGATCAAGAACGGTCAGCCTGCTTACGGCTACATGGAGGGAACCTCTATGGCTTGTCCTCATGTTTCGGGTGTGGCTGCCTTGGGTCTCGCTTATGCTGCCAAGACGAACCGTCATTATCGTGCTGCCGACTTCGTAGCCCTGATGAAGAAATCTGTGAAGGATTTGGATAGTCATTATCAGAATGGTGCAACTAAGACCTACTATATGAACCATACTACCGTAGGTGCTTCGCCAGAGATTGTACAGCTCTCTAAGTACATCGGCAAGATGGGTGCTGGTCTGATTGATGCAGCTCAGCTCTTGAATAAAATCACGAACAAGGAATTCAGTTCTGATATGAAGTTGCCTAACGTGTATGTAGGCATCGAGAAGACAGTTTCTCTCAACCTCGCTGCATATTTCGCAGGTCAGACAGGGGGATTTTCTTGCTCTGTAGCGAAGAACGGCGTAGCTTCTGCTTCGGTAGATGGCAAGACGCTCATCGTGAAGGGACTCGCTGCCGGAAGTACATCGCTCACCGTAACAGCTGCCGATGGTACCAGCCAGACCGTAGTTGTGACCGTTAGAAAGAGTGCCGGTAACAATGGTTGGATGTAATATGAAGATATTTGCTTTCCTATCGCTTTTCTTCCTGGCTTTGCCTGTTACGGTGAATGCGCAGGAGGAACTGCTGAAGTTTGAGCATCCGCTTATCGATGCAGGTACGATGACCGAGGACGATGCGCCTCGCACCTTCACCTTCGTAGGTAAGAATGTGAGCAAGAAGATACTGCACATCACACAGGTGAGAACCACCTGTGGATGTACCAGTTCTTATGTCAGGGGCGATGTGATGAAGCCTGGCGATACCTGTCAGGTGCAGATCACCTTCACGCCTAACCGCTATCCGGGCACCATCAATACGGGTGCTTATCTCTATCTGAAAGAGGTAGAGGGACAGCCTGCCGTTAAGCTTGCCTTAACGGGAAAGGTACTGCCGGGTGCTGACCAGTGGGCACGCTATCCGCACAAGATGGGCGCACTCAGACTGAAACAGGCGAAGGCAAGTATCACAGAGGTAAAGCCGGGCACAGAGCCTGAGGCACGTATCCTCTGCGGAAACAGCGGTGACAAGCCGCTCCGTATATCCAGCCTCCTTCTTCCTCCTTATGCCCGTCTTACGACAGAGCCTGAGGTGATAGAACCGGGTGATGAGGCTGACCTCGTCATCACCATCATAGCCGATAAGATTCCGGCTACGATGCCCGAATCCTTCACCTTCCCTGTTATTCTGGAGGGCTTGGACGCCCGCCCGTCTGACAGAACGATACAGGTCGTTGTAAAGGTAAAAAGGTAAAAAAGGAAAAAAGTAAAAAAGAAAAAAATACCAAGACAATGAAATATTTGAAAAAACTCTTCACCCTCCTGGTGATTGCTTTGTTTGCCTGCGGCTTTGCTGCCTGCAGCAGCGATGATGAAGAACCGGAGGAGCCTTCTCTGGAAGTTACGCCTGCCAATCTTCATGGCACATGGAAGTTGGCTGAGTGGAACGGTGAACCTCTTGCTGAGGGCACATACTGCTACATCGTTTTCAATCGCAAGGACCAGACTTTCGAGATGTATCAGAAGTTTGACAGTATGTATGGTCGCCATATCACCGGTTCGTTCGCTATCAAGAACGATCCATACCAGGGCTACATCATCAGCGGAAGCTATGATAATGGTAAGGGCGACTGGAATCAGAGTTATCTCGTAACCCGCCTCCTGGCTTCCGGTTCCATGATATGGACCGCCAAGGACGATGTTACCGACATCAGCCGCTACAAGCGTTGCGATGAGGTTCCTGCCGAGATACTCAAGGAATGTAAAGATCTCACTGAAGAATAAAAAAAGAGCGAATTATCTGCAAATTCTGCGGATTATTCGCTCTTTTTTTGTATCTTTGCCCTCAAACTTATCATCGGGTTCAAAGTTTAAGGATATGATATTAACGATTACAGGTTCAGACAGCACCGGAGGCTCTGGTGTACAGGCGGACATCAGGACGATTTCCGAGTTGGGCGGTTATGCTGTTTCGGCGATAACCAGCATCACTGTGCAGAATACGCTCGGTATTCAGGAGTTCTTCGATATTCCTGCCGAGATTGTTTCGGGGCAGATAGAGGCTATCATGAACGATATGCAGCCTGATATAGTGAAGATTGGTATGATACGCAGGGTGGAGACGCTGAATGTGGTCATCGATGCGTTGACCAAATACCGTCCTGCCCATATCATCTATGCCCCTGCCATCTGGTCGAGCCAGGGCGATGCGCTGATGACGGAAGATGTGGTGAGCCAGATCAAATACCGTCTGCTGCCGCTCTGTTCTGTCGTCGTGTCACGCAAGAAGGAGAGCGACATCATTCTGCAGAATTCCAAGCTGCTGAGCCTTGCCGAGAAGCAGGGACTCCGGATCTATCGCCTCGACAATGCCAATTCGCATGGTCTCATCAACCGTTTTTCTTCAGCTCTTGCCGTTTATCTGAATCAGGGCAAGAAGATGGAGGAGGCGTTGGCGATGGCGCAGGATTTCATCAATGTAGAACTCGTGCGCCAGAGCAATCTGCAGGGCAGAAGTTCCGAGCTTTACAACCAGTTTATCTCGCAGGTGAATAACTTCTGCCGCACTTATAGCGATGTTCATTTCTATGCCGACCAGTTGAATGTGAGTGGCCGTTATCTGGCTCAGGTTACCCGTCGTATCTCCGGCAAGACGCCGAAGGCAATCATCGATGAATACATCGTGAAGGAGATAGAGCGCGAGCTTTCTACCACCACGCATACGGTTCAGGAGATAGCCAATGCCTTCGGTTTCTCCTCTCAGGCTCATCTCACCAAGTTCTTCAAGAAGATGAGAGGGGTAACGCCTTCTGCTTTCAGGCAACCAAAACCTGTTGATTAAAATGAGTCCAGCCAATTAAGGCAATAAAATACGGCCAACTGAGGAAATGAAATACAGCCAACTAAGGAAATAAAATCCAGCCAACTGAGGAAATATCAAAAAAAAGTAGTATCTTTGCACACGTAATCAAATATTTGAAAATATGGAATACAAATATAGAATCGCAGACCAAATGCTGGCAAAGAAACTGAAAGATTAAAATAAGGTTCATTTTACTTCTTGCCTGGTAACGGTACTAAGTTGCATCAGCGTAGTGTATGAACGAAGAAAAG
>UMLS01019361.1_pt1 | contig 22370 bp, 16 predicted proteins | sample 1966561 | NCBI WGS metagenome assembly UMLS01 (sample SAMEA4836209, study PRJEB28245) | human gut metagenome | biome: gut microbiome; material: fecal sample | place: Denmark | collected 2008
AAAAAGGTATGAAATCAGCTTTTGCCGCCACGCTGGCGTTGACGGCCTGTTTTGGCGGAATTTCCGCATATGCCGCTCACGATGAAAATTTGAATGTGTATACGCTGGATACGGTGGTTGTAGAAGCGGATAAGACAAAGAATAAATTTGGGGACACGATTACGGAACAATCTTATTACCGTACGGGCGGCGACGTGAAAGTTATCACCCGCGAAGAACTTGATAAACGCCATTACACTGATGTGACGGAAGCGATTAAACGTATTCCGGGGATCACTTTCCAGAATCCCGGCTACCGCGGCGGGGAATATGGATATCAATTTTATAATAACGGGATTTCTATTAATGGCGATACCCGTGTGGTTGTCTTGGTTGATGGCCGCCGTGTGGATAATGCGGCCAGCTCCCGCATTGATTCTTCCAGCGCGTCGGGAAGCAAGTCGACCGGGGTCAATCTTGACCAGGTCACGAATATGGAAAACGTGGACAAGATTGAGGTCATTAAAGGACCGGGTGCCTCTGTATACGGTGATGATGCTACAGGCGGCGTCATCAATATCATTACAAGAAAGGGTGGCAGGGATTCGCAGGGAAGTATTGACCTTGCCACGGGTTCATGGAAAAAACACCATTATGCAATCAATTATTCCGGTTCCGCCGGTGATGACCGCTCCTGGCACTACTTTATTTCCGCGAATCGTGATATGTCGGGGGATACGAAGTATCATGACGCTTTCAGTGATACGGACGGGCGCCTGGAAGGATCCCGCTGGAAAGAAGACGGTGTCAATGTACGGCTTGATAAAGATTTCAGTGATACCCGAAATTTAAAAATCTGGTACAATTTCCGCCAGGGCAAAGACGGCTATCCGATTGCCACGCCTAATCAGAAATACATGAATCCTTCCGATTGGGCAAATATTATTTCCAGAGCGACAATCGGTGGTTTCTTTGATACAGCGGAGCACGCGGCGAAAGGGAAAGATTATAAGTCTGACGGTGTGGTTAATCTTGCCGATATGGACGACAACAGAACTTATTTCCTCGGGAAGACAATGTCCGGAGATATGAAGAATCCGGGATACCATAATTTGTATTCTTTGGATGGGAATTATGGTTCTTTCAGTCGGTTTAAGAATAATGATCTGGATATTGTTTACACCTTTAACAAAGACAACGGCATGGACAGTTTTATCCGTTTTTACAACCAGACCCACAGATTGTCCAATCGCGATGTGTACCATTGGTATAAATATGGCGGAACCAAGCAGGCGATTGAAGCTTTCAAAAGATTATATCCCAGTGGGGCGACCGGAGCGCAGATTAAAGAATGGATTAAAGAGAATCTGGCACCTTTCACAGGAAATAAGGAATTGCTGAAAAAGTGGATTGCCGATACCGGCGGATATGCTACGGAGCCGAATAGTTGGCATGAAGAAAAGAACCGTGGAGTCCAGCTCCAGTATGCGAAAAGCATTGGCAAGCATGATGTTATTGCCAATGTGACTTATGACAAAGCAAAAAATTATGCTTACAGGGTCAATCCGGCAACCGGTGAAAAACGGTCTTCCAGTGTAGAAAGGAAAACGGTACGTGCCTATGTCCAGGATAAAATCCATTTGACAGATAAATGGGATCTTACTCCTTCGCTTCGTTATTCCCATTACAGTGATTATAAAGAATCTACCGGCGGAAACAGTGCGGGAAACACGAATGATTTTAACTATTCTTTGAATACGGAGTATATGTTTAATGACAAGGTCGGCATGTACCTTGGCTGGACGAAGGGGTTCCGTCCGCTTCGCCAGGGGGATTATACAACGACGGACTATGTATTCAATGCACCGCTGGAAGACGAAGAAGGGAATGTATATACTTTCGGCATTCATTATGATATCAGTGACAGAACGACGGTGGCGCTCCATTACGATTGGACAAAGATGAAGAATGCTATTGCCACGCTTCCTGTTTTAGATCCGAACTCCGGTGATTTCCTTTTGACCCCAATCAATGCAAAGGAAGATAAGCAGTCTATCAATCTGACTTTGGATCACCAGTTGAATAAGCATGTAACGTTGAGCGCTTCCTATTCTCATATGAAAGATAAGTGGAAGTCGAAAGATGGATGGACACTGGGGCCGGAATCGGGATGGGATCCTGATGATATTAATACGGGTATCAACCATCTGCGTCCCCAAAATCATTACGCATTGAATGTTTCTTATGAGAATGCAAGATTCTATACGGGACTTCTGCTCAATTATTATACCGGCTGCAGCGGACTGGCCTTCACAGATAACAGATTCCTGATTCTTGACTGGAATGCAAATTATGAGTTTGCTAACGGAATTACTGCGTATGTCACTGTAGGCAACCTGACAAATGAATCTTATGAAACGTCCTACAACAGCTGGAACGGGCTCGGAAGTTCCGCTATGCCAGGCAGATACTTCATGGTCGGGACGAAGTATAAATTCTGATCTGTTTTTGAAAATAGAATTACACGAAACGCGTCATGCTTCGGCGGGCGCGTTTTTACATGCGGTTTTTTTTATAAGGAATAGAAGAGAAATTCCTGTTTTGCACACAAAGTTTTTCAGATTTTTGATGAAATATTTTAGATTTTTAGTAAAATTTGGAGAAAATAATCAATTTTTTTAAGATTTGCTATTGGCAGCAGGCAATAAAATGTATTACAATAAAACAAAATAATAAGAAAATGTTTACGCAATGGTGCAGGTGGGTGAAAAGAGGAATCTGATGAAGTATTTTTATCCGGCCATTTTTACCTTGGATAGAAAAAAGAATGAATTCCGCGCGGTGTTTCCTGATTTGACAGGGTGTGCCGTGAAAGCGGAATCTATGGCGGAGGCTGCGCGGAAAGCGCGGGAAGCTCTCGGTATGGCTCTTATGGAACTGGAAGAAAAGGGAATCGAGTTTCCGGCGGCTTCTGATGAATGCGCTCTTCAGCGTGCTTATCCCTACTGCCAGGTGGGCGTGGTGCTTTTGGATATGGATGTGTACCGCGCATATCGCGAGTATCGGATGGAACAGGCGGAATTGGATTCTGCTGAATGGGCGGAAAAATCTAAACGCCGCCGCCTTACACTGTTTCAGAGAGTTTTTGGAGGCAGATAGGAAGACAGAAGAGGCCTGTGCGGGTCTCTTTTTTTGTGTCTGCTGCCATTTTTGTGCAGCAAGGTGGAAAATGAAGCGGTCAGTCCGCCTTGTATACTATTTTGAAATCAGGTTATAATAATCACATTGAATTTCAGTCGGCCGAAGGGCCGTTTTGAAATAAGACCGCGGCAGATATTTAAAACAGCAGTTTGTTGAAATTGATTTCATAAAGGAGTCTTATGTCTGATTTTCTTGATTGGAGTACTTTGATTTACCGTGCGCCGGCGCTTTTGATTGCCATGGCGCTTCATGAATATGCCCATGCGTATGTATCGGACAGTCTGGGGGATCCCACGCCGTCCATGCAGGGGCGGCTTACGGCGAATCCTCTGGTTCACTTGGATATGGTGGGGCTTATGCTTCTTGTGATCTGCGGTTTCGGCTGGGCAAAACCGGTGGAGATCAATCCGAATTATTATAAGAATTTCAGAAGCGGCGTGATGAAGGTTTCTTTTGCCGGGCCGGGGATGAATCTGCTTATTTGTTTTTTGGCGGAGTGCATTATGCTGCTGATGATGAAGCTCGGGCTTTTAACGGCGGGGCAGCCGGGGTATTTATTTCTTTATTGGATTATGCTGTATAATGTGTGGTTCGCGTTTTTTAATCTGATTCCTGTGCCGCCGCTGGACGGCTCCAAAATTTTGGAAATGGTGCTTCCCGGCAAATTGGCTTTTGCATTCCACAATTTCAGTTACCGTTACAGTTTCCTTCTTTTACTGTTCCTGGTTTTCAGCGGCATGATAGGACGGATTATTAATCCGCTGGCGCAGTTTTATACGGGAACGACGATCCGCCTGATTGCTTCCGTGCTGCAGATGTAATACGAAAGGGTGCGGTATGTCTTTAACGTGGGCGGTTTTTGAAATACTGGGGACTGTGGCATTTGCTTTTTCCGGAGCGGCTGTAGGACTGGCAAGGGGAATGGATGTTTTCGGCATTGCGCTCTTGTCTGTGGTGACGGCAGTAGGAGGCGGTATCCTCCGCGATGTGCTGGCGGGTATATTTCCGCCTTTTGCCCTGCGCGGGCCGGATGGGATTATATTTGCCCTCATGACGGCGGCAGCGGTGTGCATCGGTTTCCGGCATTTCCATATACCCCGCCGGGGACGGAAACTTGTCCTTTTTGCTTATCGTGTTTCCGATACGGCAGGTCTTGCCGCTTTCACGGTGACCGGTGCGATGGCGGCGATTGACAGTTATCCCGGCTACCGGTATGTGCTTCCCGTTCTGCTCGGGCTCATTACAGCGGTGGGGGGCGGTATTCTTCGTGACGTGCTGGCGCAGAAAGTTCCTGTGGTATTGTATGAAGATGTGTATGCCATGGCTTCGGTGCTCGGGGGTATTGTTATCTGCGTCCTGTATCCGCTCACGGGGATTGTATATGCGTCATGGGGCGGATTTGGCGCGGTTCTTCTTCTCCGCATCTGCGCGATCCTTTTCGGGTGGAGACTCTATCATCCCGCAAGGACGCACGGCAGCGGAAGTGGATCGCAGGAATGAAAGCTGGCAGATCGTTTTTGATCACCTGACAGCCGGTAAGAGTATTTTCATGATTTCTATAAACAGTGAAATAAGAGGAGGCTTATGGTGATGGGGAGATGGATTTGCAGTGAACGGAATATTCTTATCTGTCTTTATCTGACGATATTTCTCCTGCCTCTAAGCTCCTGGCTTTTTTACTTTGCCCTTGTTCCGGCGGCATTGCTTTCTATGGGGGACATATTCCTTACGAAGCGGAAGGTCAATTATGGCGGCAAGTGGGGATGGTTTGGCGGGGGCTTTTTAATTTGTTCTTTTTTATCCGTGTTTAATGCGCCGGACAAATTCTTTTCCATTTTTAACTGGTGCTTTCTGCCCCTGGCGTATGCGTTTCTTTATGTGCTTATCTCTACATACCTTGCGGGAGAGGAGGGAAAGAAGAAAGCGCTTTATGTCTTTTTGGCGGGTGCCGTCTGCGTTGTCATCTGGGGATTTATACAGTATGCCGATGCGGGATGCATGGCGAGAGACCTGAATGCCGAAGGATGGGTGGATCCTGAGAGGTTTCCTCTTCTGCGGCGGCGCATGTTTTCCACCTTGGGGAATCCGAATCTTTTCGGCGCCTACCTTTTGATGCTTATCAGTGTGTTTGCGCCTTTTGCTCTGGGGGAAAGAAATAATAAGAGAAAAATACTGTTTGCCGGATTTCTTTTTTTTCTTTCCGTATGCCTGGCACTGACCTATTCCCGGGGGGCATGGATCAGTCTGGCAGGGATAGTTCTAGGCCTTGCGGTCTTTTATGATAAGCGGTTCGGTCTGGTGTTCCTGGCGGTGCCCTTTATTCTATTCTTTTACCATGGACAGGTGGCGGAGCGTTTTATTTCTCTTTTTTCCGGCGAGGATACATCGCTTTCACTTCGCCTGGCTTTGTGGGAAAGTACGATCGCCATGATTGAGGAACATCCTCTGCTTGGGGTCGGCTGGGGGAATTACTGGCTGGCTTATCCGGAGTACAACTTTTTTATAGAGGACGCGGATGTCGTTATTTTCCACGCCCATGATATGTACCTCCATATCCCTGCGGAAGGGGGCATTCCTGGCGGCATTTTGTACTTCCTTTTCTTCTTCGGGCAAGGAGTGGTGTCATGGCGGATTTGGCGCAGAGGGAAAGGGACGATGAAACTTTTCGGGTTGTCAGGCATGCTTCTTGTCTTGTCGGCAGCCATAGACGGGATCGGAGATTATGCGCTTTTCAGCTGCCCGGTTTCCTGCTGCTTCTGGGCGTTGTCTGCGCTTTGTGTTTCAGAAGAAAGACGGGGCGCGGCAGAGTAAATCAATTATGCGGATCCAAGTACATATAAAAATGTATTTGTCCAATAGGAAAAATTTATAATCCCTGTTAGGGAATTTTGAGAAAGGATAAGCATTCTTTATGGGACTTTATCCGTAAAAGTATGCTATAATAAACAAGGTAATGAGCCACGGAGGGTTGTTTTACAGCGCCTTCATTCCGAACTGTTTTGGTGAAGTTTGGAGGGGGACTACCGGGCTAAAGGTTCTGCGGACTGAGAAAAATAACGAATCGTCACCGCGGGCTTTTATATTTTATTTATTTTGGGAGGATGATAGTAATGATCGACATCAATGACAGTGAATTCCTTAGCCGTATCGAGCCTAAAGAACTGCTGGACAAAGTATGCGACGGCAAAACGGCAGCAGCCATGATCCAGCCGGGGGATATCCTGGGGATCAGCGGATTCACACCGTGCGGCTATCCGAAAATCACGATGCATGAACTGGCTGAACGTATGAAGCAGACACCGTTCCAGGTAGATGTCTGGACGGGTGCTTCCACAGGTTCCCAGATCGATACCGAACTGGTGGCAGTAAACGGTATCAGAAACCGTATGCCCTATCAGACAAACGCCAATCTGAGAAAAGCAATCAATGCCGGCCAGATCAACTATTTCGACCTGCATCTCAGCCATGTGGCACAGCAGATCCGTGAAGGTTTCTTCACCAATGTTAAGGGAGAACATGTAACCGGTCCGGATTTTGCGGTCATTGAAGCCTGTAAGATCGTTAACAGAGACGGTGAAATTGGTATCGTACCCACGACCGCTATCGGCAATTCTCCTGTATTCGTATCCCAGGGGAAAAAAGTCATCATTGAAGTCAATACCACCCAGCCGGTAGCGCTGGACGGCATGGCTGATATTTATGAAGTGGCGAATCCGCCGCATCGTGTGCCGATTCCGATCGTTAAAGCCGGTGACCGTATCGGCAAGACCTACATTCCGGTAGATCCGGCAAAGATTGTTGCTATTGTTCCCTGTGATCTGCCCGATGTTACCCGCGCCCTGGCTCCGCTTGATGACGACGCTGAAAAAATGGGCAACAATCTGGTTGATTTCCTGAAGAATGAAGTAAAACAGGGAAGACTTCCGGAAAATCTGCTTCCTCTCCAGTCCGGCGTAGGCAATGTGGCAAACGCGGTAATCAACGGCCTTGTCCATTCCGATTTCAAGAATCTGTCTGTGTATACGGAAGTTATCCAGGACGGCATGTTCGACCTGATTGATGAAGGCAAGATCGATATGATTTCCGGGACATCCCTGTCCCCGTCCCCGGATGGACTGAAACGCTTCCATGCCAATATTGAAAAATACAGCAAGAAGATCATCCTCCGTCCGCAGGAAATTTCCAATAACGGCGAAGTAGCCCGCCGCATCGGTGTAGTAGCCATGAATACCGCTTTGGAAATGGATATTTACGGTCATGTAAACTCCACGCATGTAACCGGTACCAAGTTGATGAACGGTATCGGCGGTTCCGGCGACTTTGCCCGCAACGGTGCTCTATCCTGCTTCTTCTGCCACAGTGTGGCCAAGGGAGGTGCTATCTCTGCCGTTGTTCCGATGTGTTCTCATGTTGATCACACCGAACATGACACCCATGTATTCATTTCTGAACAGGGTGTGGCAGATGTCCGCGGCCTGTCACCGAAGGAAAGAGCAAAGGTAATCATTAATAATGTCGCCCACCCGACTTTCCGTGACCAGCTGATGGATTACTTTGAAAGAGCATGTGCGCTCAACGGCAACAGCCAGACCCCGCATATTCTCTCTGAAGCATTCAGGTTCCATACCAGCCTTGCTGAAACAGGCTCCATGCTTTTTAAAAAATAATTTTCCCATAATATATTCTTTACAAAAAGCATGATTGTTATATAATTGTCTATGGTGATAACTGCTAAGAGCAGAATCATACATGGATCTCGCAAGAGTTCCTCCGCTGTGGTGACAAGACATAATGCGGCATCACAGCAAGAGGCTTTGCGGATCCATACCAATGAAAGCGATTGTCTGCGAAATACAGATGAGAAGAGCCTAAAAGCCGCAATCTGACATTTCTGCCAAGGATGAGACCTTTCCCACTTTTACTTATTTTTTAGGAGGAAGATGAACTTATGGCAAACGAATCCCTGAAAGCCAAACTCGAAGCATACGAAGCTGCTTGCGCTAAATCTTACGCAAAGACTCCGGAAAGAGTTGGTTTAAAACACAATAAGGTGTATACACCTCTTGATATCGAAGGTTTTGATTATGAAAGGGACCTCGGCATCCCGGGCGAATATCCATACACCCGCGGCGTACAGCCGACCATGTACCGCGGCCGTCTCTGGACCATGCGTATGTATGCAGGCTTCGCTACCGCTGAAGAATCCAACAAGCGTTATCGTTACCTGATTGAAAACGGCGGTTCCGGCCTGTCCTGCGCATTTGACCTTCCGACCCAGATCGGCTATGACTCTGATGACAAAATGGCTATCGGCGAAATCGGCAAGGTAGGTGTAGCCATTGATACCCTGAAAGATATGGAAATCCTTTTCGACCATATTGATCTGGGCAAGGTTTCTACATCCATGACCATCAACGCACCGGCATCTGTACTGCTGGCTATGTACATTGCAGTCGCTGAAAAGCAGGGCGTACCGGCTGATCAGCTCCGCGGCACCATCCAGAATGATATTCTGAAAGAATACGCAGCCCGCGGAACCTATATTTTCCCGGTTAAACCGTCTATGCGTCTGATTACCAACATTTTTGAATACTGCTCCAAGAATGTACCGAAGTGGAACACCATTTCCATCTCCGGCTACCATATCCGTGAAGCAGGTTCCACCGCTGCTCAGGAAATCGCTTTCACCATCGCTGATGGTATCGCTTACATCGAAGCGGCTCTGAAAGCAGGCATGAAGATCGACGACTTTGCAGGCCGTCTGTCCTTCTTCTGGAACGCTCACAACAACGTACTTGAAGAAGTTGCTAAATTCCGTGCATCCCGTCGTCTCTGGGCTACGATTCTGAAAGAACGTTTCCATGCTCAGAACCCGAAGTCCATGAAACTGCGTTTCCATACCCAGACAGCCGGCTCCATGCTGACAGCTCAGCAGCCGAACAACAACATCGTTCGTGTCGCTCTCCAGACAGCAGCGGCAGTTATGGGCGGAACACAGTCCCTGCATACCAACTCCCGCGATGAAGCTCTTGCTCTGCCGACCACTGAATCCGTAACCATCGCTCTGCGTACACAGCAGATCGTTGCTTATGAATCCGGTCTGGCTGACGTAGTCGATCCGCTGGGCGGCTCCTATTATGTAGAAGCTATGACCAACGCCATCGAAGCGGAAGCTAAAGAATACATCCGCAAGATTGATGAAATGGGCGGCGCTGTTGAAGCTATCGATAAAGGTTATATCCAGAAAGAAATCCAGGATTCTGCTTATGCTTGGCAGATGGCTGTTGAATCCGGCGAAAGAACAATTGTCGGCGTCAACAAGTTCACTATGGAAGAAGCTCCGGTTGAAGGCCTCCTGAAGGTTGACGCATCCGCCGGCGAATTCCAGAAGAACAAACTGGCTAAAGTTAAGGCAGAACGTGATAACGAAAAGGTTAAGGAAGAACTGGCCAAGCTGGAAGTTGCAGCTGCTGACGAATCCGTCAACTTGATGCCTGTCATCCTTGACTGCGTACGTGCTTACTGCTCTCTCGGCGAAATTTGCGGCGTTCTCCGCAAAGTATTCGGCGAATACAAAGCACATAACACACTTTAATCCTAACTAAAATTCTGGAGGTATATAACTATGGCAGAAAAACGTATCAGAGTACTCGTTGCTAAACCGGGTCTTGATGGACATGATCGCGGTGCAAAAGTAGTTGCCCGCGCACTTCGCGATGCAGGTATGGAAGTTATTTACACAGGTCTTCGCCAGACTGTCGCTCAGATCGTTGAAGCGGCAGATGCGGAAGACGTTAATGTTGTAGCACTGAGCCTTTTGTCCGGCGCTCACAACACCCTGTTCCCGGAAGTAGTAGAAGCACTGAAAGCTAAAGGAATGGAAGATGTTCTCGTTATCGGCGGCGGCGTAATCCCTGCCGGTGACATCCCTGGTTTGAAAAAGGCCGGCGTAAAAGCTATCTTTACACCTGGCACACCAACCAAGGAAATTATCGACTTTATCAAAGCTAACGTATAATTGACATTCTCTTCTATCCAATAGAAGCTCGATAGTTGCACGGGGCTGCATTTGCTGTGGCCCCATGCCGCTATTATTTACTCTTAAAAAGGCGGTGTATCCATGGAATTCTCAATGAAAAATTTTTGGGACGGTTCCAGACGTGCCTTAGCGAGAGCAATAACCATCGTTGAAGACGAACGTGATGGCTGGGAAGATATCATGAAAGAAATCTACCACCATACCGGTCGTGCACAGGTCATCGGCATCACTGGTGCACCTGGTGCGGGTAAGAGCACACTTTCAGACGCGCTGATTAAACAGTACAGAAAACAGGGTAAGAAAGTCGGTATTGTGGCTATCGATCCGACTTCTCCATTCTCCGGCGGTGCTATCCTTGGCGACCGTATCAGAATGAATGACCTCACACTGGACGAAGGTGTATATATCCGCAGTATGGGTACCCGCGGCAGTCTTGGCGGTTTGTCCAGAAAGACTACCGATGCGGTAAAACTGATGGATGCTTTCGGTCTCGATGTCATTTTCATCGAAACAGTAGGCGTAGGGCAGTCAGAAGTAGATATCGTCAAGAATGCGGATACAACACTCGTTGTGCTCGTACCCGGACTGGGTGACGATATTCAGGCTATTAAGGCAGGCATCCTTGAAATTGGGGATGTATTCTGCATTAATAAATGTGATCGTGACGGCGCGGACCGTCTGAATGTTGAAATCGAAATGATGCTTGATTTGGGTGAAGCCCAAAACTGGCGTCCTCCTATTGAAAGGACGATTGCAAACAAGGACGAAGGCGTCGCGGACGTTGTCAAATCTCTTAATTCTCATCGTAAATATCTTGAAGAATCCGGCTTGCTGGAAGAACGCAGACGTGAACGCGCCCGCACTGAGATGGTAGAGATGATTCACGACCGCATTTCCCGTCATGTTATGGAAGATATCGTACAGACGGGTAAATTTGCTGACTACGTAGAACAAGTCTATGAAAGAGAAAATGATCCTTTCACAGTCGTTGATTCTATCGTGGGAAATATATTTAAATAATTCAAAGGAGGAATTATTATGGCATTCAAAGTATTATGTGTAGACCATGTCGGCGTAGCTGTTAATGATCTGGCGCTGATCAAGAAGCAGATGAAAGATCTGCTGAACCTTGAACCATCCCTTCCGGATGAAACGGTAGAAGAACAGCATGTAACGACAAGCTTCTTCAAACCGTCCGCACAGAGCGAAGCATGCGAACTGGAATTCCTGGGTTCCACAACTCCGGACGGCCCGATTGCCCGCTATATCGCTAAGAACGGCGGCAAGAACGGTTTCCAGCATGTAGCTCTCCGCGTAGACAACATTGTCGAAGCGCTTGCTGCACTTCCGGAAGACGCAAAGCTTGACAAGCATTGGAGAGTTGGTGCTGGCGGCTGCCACATCGCATTTATGCACCCGAAAGCTACCGGCCTTCTGCTGGAACTGACCGAACGCCCCGGCGGCCCGTCTTTCTAATAGCATAAGGATCGGTCCCTATGCTATAATAGGGACGTCCCGGTAAGGGACCAATATTTTTGGAGGTGTAAGAATGGCAACTGTTGCAGAAAGAATTGAACTTCTTCACAATAACCTCGCACACGTAGAGGCTATGGGTGGAGAAAAGAAAGTTGAAAAACAGCATGCAAAAGGCAAACTGACAGCCCGCGAAAGACTTGCTCTTCTGTTTGATGAAGGCTCTTTTGTAGAAGTCAATGCGCTTGTTAAGTCCCGCTGCTACAACTTCGGCCAGGAGAAGAAAGATCTCCCCGGCGAAGGTGTCGTTACCGGTTATGGTACTGTAGACGGAAGACTCGTATTCGCATTTGCCCAGGACTTCACGGTAGAAGGCGGCTCCCTTGGTGAAATGCACGCTGCGAAAATTGTTCACGTAAACGAACTGGCTCTTAAAGTCGGTGCTCCTTGCGTAGGCCTGAATGATTCCGGCGGAGCCCGTATCCAGGAAGCAGTAGATGCTCTTTCCGGCTATGGCAAGATTTTCTGGTGCAATACCATTGCATCCGGCGTTATTCCTCAGATTTCCGCAATTATGGGACCGTCTGCAGGCGGCGCCGTATATTCTCCGGCACTGACCGACTTCATCTACATGGTAAAAGGCACCTCTCAGATGTTCCTGACAGGACCGGCAGTAGTTGAATCCGTAACCGGCGAAAAGATTACCGCTGAAGCTCTCGGCGGCGCTATGACCCATAACCGTACATCCGGTGTGGCCCAGTTTGCAGCTGAAAATGACGAAGACTGCATTAAACAGATTCGTTACCTGCTTTCCTTCCTGCCGAGCAACAACATGGAAGACGCGCCGATTGTTGAAACCGGAGATGATCCGACCCGTACAGATGCAAGTCTGGATACCATTATGCCGGAAAACTCCAATGCACCGTACGATATGTATGATGTCATCAAATCCATCGTTGATAACGGCGAGTACTACGACGTAGCTAAGGAATGGGCTAAGAACATCATTACCTGCTTCTGCCGTATGGATGGACAGACTGTCGGCATTATTGCCAACCAGCCAAACTTCATGGCAGGCTGCCTTGACTATAATGCTTCCGATAAAGGAGCCCGTTTCATTCGTTTCTGCGACTGCTTCAATATTCCGGTTCTGAACATTGTCGACGTTCCCGGCTTCCTGCCCGGCAAGCAGCAGGAATATGCAGGTGTAATCCGTCACGGTGCTAAGATGCTGTTCGCATACTGCGAAGCAACCGTACCGAAGATTACCCTGATTCTCCGTAAAGCATACGGTGGTTCTTACATCGCCATGTGCTCCCGTGAACAGGGGGCTGACCAGGTATTTGCATGGCCGACCGCAGAAATCGCCGTTATGGGACCTGCCGGCGCAGCAAATATCATTTTCAAGAAGGATCCGCAGAAAGAACAGCGTACACAGGAGTATGTTGATGAGTTTGCAACTCCTTACAAAGCTGCAGAACGCGGCTATGTAGACGCAGTTATTGATCCGAGAAACTCTCGTCCGGTAGTTATCAATGCTCTGAAGATGCTTGCTTCCAAACATGAAGTACATCCGGCTAAGAAACACGGAAACATTCCGCTGTAATACACGTTTACACATTGATAATATTTGAAAGGATGGGTTTGGATGAATAACGATACAGTTATGTATATCGCGGTAGCAGCTGCCGTTCTGGCAGTCATTGCCCTGATCATGATCTGCCAAGTACGTTCATCTCTCAATCAGTCCGCAGCACCGGCGGCAGCAGCTAAAAAGGCGGCGCCGGCAGCAGCTTCGAGAGCCGCTGATAATGGTGCTGTTGTAGCGGCTATTGCGGCAGCAATCGTTGCTATGGGCGGCGGAGAAATCGTTTCTATCCGCCCGGCAGCAAGACCTGGCTGGACCACAGGCGCCCGCATTGCAGGTGTTTCCGGAAACCAGCAGTTCTAATTGAAAGTTGAAAGTACAAAATTAGGAGGAAGAACAATGAGAAAATTTACCGTAACAGTTAACGGCCAGGATTACGATGTAGTAGTTAAAGACAGCGGCGCAGCAGCAGCCCCCGCAGCAGCGGCACCGGCGGCAGCTCCCGCACCGGCAGCAGCTCCAGCACCGGCAGCAGCTCCGGCTCCGGCACCTGCTCCAGCAGCACCCGCACCGGCAGCAGCACCCGCCGGCGCAGGTGAAGTCGTAGAAGCTCCGATGCCGGGCAAAGTCCTGCGTATCAATAAACACGTTGGTGACGCAGTAGCGGCAGGCGACGAAGTTCTCGTTCTCGAAGCTATGAAGATGGGCAATCCGATCATGGCTCCCTGCGATGGCAAGATTACCGGTATGCCGGTCAGCGAAGGCCAGAGCGTACAGGGCGGCGACACACTCTTTACAGTTGGCTGATTCTAATTACAAAAAGCAGTGCTTCGGCACTGCTTTTTTGCTGTTCAATTTTGTGAACGGGATAATGGACTTCATTAAAGGCAAAAAGAGATTTTTAGAGATTCCCGGATTGCAGATATCATATTAAAGTGCAGGTACTATTCATCTTTGTAAGGAGGTGGGGAGGAATCTGACTATAATGATGAGCAGTATTTCTGCTTACTTGATGAGTATAGAAAATCCGAAACAGTCGGGCATACGGAATAGGTTGTTTTGCATTATGAGATGCCGGAAGAATTTTTTGATTGTGTTTTAAGGGATCCGGTCGTAATAGAATTATGCAATAAGTCATCTGCTAAACTGCTGAATATTGATTTGCATCTGCTTATACAGAAGCTGCATGGAGAGGTGGTATCGAGGCGGTTCCGGATGCCGGACCAAAACGCGGAGCTGTGAGATCAAATCGTTTTTGTATGTCTGTACAGATACAGGATAGCAGTGCTTAAAGTATGCTGATGAGTAGATGAAAGTATTTCTGAAATATTTTTTGCAATGCCCGGCATTTTCTTTTGGGAGTCTATATGCTGTTTGTCTGCAATAAAAAAACAGGAGGATGTTTCTCCTGTTTATAAGGGACTGAGGATCAATAAGGCATTTCCTCGGTGGGATTCTGTTCTTCTTTTGCCATGGAGACGAGGACGCGGAGCATGGTAAGGCTTACATCGCTTACATCCGTATTCTTGTCGAAAGCGGCGAGGATGCCGTAACGGAAGAGGAGTTCCTTATCATCTTTGCTGACCTGATGGGCGGCTATGAGGATGTCGTCCCGGCCGATCATGGCAAGTGTCTGGGAGAGCGCGATCAATTTTTGCTTCATCGCAGGGCTTTTGGATGTGTAGAAGATGAAATGGACGTCATTGTCGGCAGCATTCTGCGCGGAGCTTTCCGGGGAGAGGAGGGGGCTTACATCTACGTCCCAGCCGTGGTCGGCAAATGTCGTGGCGGCAAGTTTTCTTGCCTCTTTATCGTCATCATCTTCAAGCTCCGGCATGAAAAGCCTCGGACGGCGGCCATCCAGTTCTTCGAAGAGGCTGCTCAGTTTCAATGCTTCTTCAGTTCGTCTTTCGTTTTCAGTGTTTGTCATATTTCCGACCTCCTGTTTCCTCCTATAAGATAGGTAAGATATTTTTAATAGTTTGCAACATTAACATCATTATATAGTAGTAATAAATGAAAAATCAATAAATCGGGGGTAAAGATGTGGATAAATATAAAAATTAATTATATTAAATATGAATGTGGTTGATTGACACTTAGAATGTAATGAATTATACTAAAAATGTAGTTATTTAGACAATTTCACATATCTGACAGGTGCGAAAGCGTAAAAGAGAATCCGGTAGAATCCGGAGCGGTCCCGCCACTGTAAAGGGAGTTTATATCAAGTATGTCACTGGGTAACTGGGAAGGCGATATAAACGAGGAACTTGAGCCAGGAGAACTATCTGTCTAAGAATCACCGTTATACCTGCGAGAGATGGGGAGGGGATTGGGAAATTATTTCCTTGTCCGGCTATCAGTTTCGCGTGATAGTCGTTTTTTTGTGAGTGGATTGTAAGGAGGTGCACATATCGGGGATTTTGAAAGTCCGGCTTGAAAGACGTTATGCAAGGTATTTGAAAGGATGTTCCGTCAGGGACTCTGCCGTCTTGTCTGCAAGCTGTATTTTCCGCGGAATTGTCTAAAATTATTATAAGGAGGATGTTTTCATGGCAGAACAGAATACCCAGGAATCGGTCAAGCAGCTTACTGACAAAGAGTTGGAAGCGATCTTGAGAAAATCAAATGAAAAAGCCGATTTCCCAGAAGTAAAATTTGACGAATTTGAAAAGCCGACCTATGAGGAGTGGGTGGAGGCTTGTAATGCTCTGTTGAAAGGAAAGCCTTTCGATAAGATCATGTTTACCAAGACTTATGAAGGGATTACCTTTGATCCGATTTATACATGGAGAACCGGACCGTCAGCAACTGATAAGATTCTTCCGACAGATGATTATCCGGGCATGGGAGATTTTCTCCGCGGCGCAACGGTGAACGGCTATAAATGCGCTCCCTGGGGTATTGCCCAGGCATGCGATGAAACGCTGCCGAAAGAAAATAATGAACTTCTGAAGCATGAAATCGACAGAGGTTCCACTGTTTATAATGTACGTATTGATACCGCCACTGCCGACGGCATTGATGTCATGGATGCCGAAAAGCCGGGCGATATAGGCGTAAGCATTACCGCGCTGGAAGATATGCATACCCTGCTTGACGGTCTTGATATGGAAAAGATCCCGTTTATGATGTATGCCGGTACTTCCTCTCTCCGTATGCTGGCATTGGTAGCCGCGACATTGAAGGCTAAGGGAAAAGATGTCAGCAAAGTGAAAGGTGTTATCGGAGCAAACCCGATTGCCCAGCTGATCAAGAGAGGAAAGCTGAACCAGCCGCTGGAAGAATTATATGATGAAATGGCGGAATCTATCCGCTGGACGAGAAAGAATGCGCCGCAGCTCCGCACCATTTTCGTCAGAAGCGATATTTTCTCCAATGGCGGTGCGAATGCCGTACAGGAAGTGGCTTATACCTTTGCTATCGCTGTCGAATATATCCGTGAAATGCAGAAGCGCGGCATCGATATCCATGATATTGCCCAGTCCCTGCAGTTCGCATTTAATACAGGCGCCACTTTCTACATTGAAATTGCCAAGCTCCGTGCTGCCCGCCAGGTATGGTCTAATATCATGAAAGCCTTCGGCGCCGAAGAAAAAGACCGTTCCTGCAAAATCCATGCCCGTCCGGCGATGTTTACCAAGACGATTTTCGATATCGGTGTAAATATGCTTCGTGAAACGACCCAGATTTTCTCTGCAGTTGTCGGCGGTGTTGATTCTTATGAAAATGATCCTTATGACGCAACGGTACGCAAGGGTGATGAATTCTCCCGCCGTATCGCAAGAAACGTACACATCATGCTGCAGGAAGAATTCGGCATGCTTCGTCCGATCGATCCGGCCGGCGGTTCCTGGGGGATTGAAGCACTGACCAAGGAAATGGCTGAAAAAATCTGGGGAGAATTCCAGAAAATCGAATCTCTTGGCGGTATCCTGAAAGCTCTTAAAGAAGAATATCCGCAGCAGCAGATTCTTGAAATCCTGAAACAGCGTTTCAAAGCGCTTGACCTCCGCAAGGACAGCGCTGTCGGGACAAATATGTATCCGAATATGACGGAAGAACTTCTTGATCCGCGTCCGGAAGATGTACCGGCGCTGAAAAAAGAACTGTCTGAAGGCGTTGAGAAATATCGTGCCGATATGGACAAAGATTTCCTGAAGGAAAAGCTGGAAGAACTGAAAGCAGCCGATACCGACATCGTTGAGAAGGCAATTGCCGCATTCTCCGCTGGCGCTACAATTTCTGAAGTACGCACAGCAAGAGCCGCCAAAGCGGATTCCATCGAAGTGAGAAAGATTTACGCGCACCGCTGGACCGAACGTTTTGAAAAACTCCGCTTTGACACACAGGCGTTTAAAAAGGAAACCGGCAAGAATGTGGAAATATTCCTGGCCAATATGGGACCGATTCCGCAGCATAAGGCGAGAGCTGATTTCTCCACCAGTTTCCTGCAGGTAGGCGAATTCAGCGTTCATCTGAATAACGGCTTCCAAGATGATGAAGATAAACCGGGTTCACGTTGGGATAAGTGTGTGGAAGCGCTGAAGGCAGGCTGCGATGATAAAGGAACTCCTTATGACTGTGCCGTCATCTGCTCTACTGACGCTACTTATCCGGAAGATGTGCCGGCGCTGGCGCCGCGTTTGAAGGAAGTTTTGGGGAAAGGTACGCTTTTCCTTGCAGGTGCTGCTCCGAAAGATATGGAAGCGGTATATCGTGAAGCCGGCATAGATGAATTTATCAGCGTGAAAGCAAACTGCTACGATATCCTCCGTATGCTCCAGCAGAAAAAAGGCATGAAGATTACGGAAGAGGAGGTAAAATAAGATGGCAATGAACCCCGATTTTACAAAATTAAACCTTGAAGAACATCCCCATTGTTCTTATGACGAATGGAAAGCGGAACTGGAAAAAACGACGGGCAAAAATTATGATGCTCTCTATGAAAATACGATGGAACGTATTCCTGTAGGTCCGCTCTACGGCAAAGATGTGTATGACCAGTGCAACCACTTGGATTACATGAGCGGTATCCCTCCGTTCCTCCGCGGACCTTACTCCACGATGTATGTATTCCGCCCATGGACGGTACGCCAGTACGCAGGGTTCTCCACTGCTGAAGAATCTAATGCGTTCTACCGCAGAAACCTGGCGGCAGGCCAGAAAGGGCTGTCTATCGCATTTGACCTTCCGACCCACCGCGGCTATGATGCGGATAACCCCCGTGTTATCGGTGACGTCGGCAAAGCAGGCGTATCCGTCTGCTCCATGCTTGATATGAATATCCTCTTCGCAGGCATTCCGCTGGACCAGATGTCCGTATCCATGACAATGAACGGTGCCGTTCTTCCGATTCTGGCATTCTTCATCAGTGCCGGCATCGAGCAGGGCGTAGACAAGAAGATTCTGGCAGGCACGATCCAGAATGATATCCTGAAAGAATTCATGGTTCGTAATACTTACATTTATCCGCCTGCCATGTCCATGCGTATCATTGGTGATATTTTTGAATATACCACCAACTATATGCCGAAGTTCAACAGTATCTCCATTTCCGGTTACCATATCCAGGAATGCGGCGCTACCTGTGACCTTGAGATTGGTTATACACTGGCAGACGGCATGGAATACATCCGTTGCGGTGAAAAAGCGGGCCTTCCGGTCGATGCTTTCGCTAAACGTCTGTCCTTCTTCTGGGACCAGGGCAAGAACTATTTCATGGAAATTGCAAAGATGAGAGCGGCCCGCGTCCTCTGGGCAAAGATTCTGAAACAGTTCGGTGCGAAGAATCCGAAATCCATGGCGCTCCGTACCCATTCCCAGACCTCCGGCTGGTCGCTGACGGAACAGGATCCTTTCAATAATATTGCCCGTACCTGTATGGAGGCTATGTCTGCGGCTCTGGGCCATACCCAGTCCCTCCATACCAACGCGCTTGACGAAGCCATCGCGCTGCCGACCGACTTTTCCGCACGTCTGGCACGTAATACACAGCTTTATATCCAGGATGAAACGAAAGCCTGCAAGATCATTGATCCGTGGGGCGGTTCCTACTATGTAGAATACCTGACAAATGAAATCATCCGCCGTGCCTGGGCGCATATCCAGGAAGTTGAAGCCTTGGGCGGTATGGCAAAAGCGATTTCCACCGGCCTGCCGAAAATGCGTATCGAAGAATGCGCTGCCCGCCGTCAGGCGGATATCGACAGCGGTAAGGAAACCATTGTCGGCTTGAACAAGTACCGTCTGGCGAAGGAAGATCCGCTGAACGTACTGTCCATCGACAATACCGCTGTTCGTAATGCGCAGATTAAACGTCTGGAAAAACTGAGAAGCATCCGTGATCCTGAGGCTGTTGCCCGCGATCTGGAAGCAATCACCAAAGCGGCAGAAAGCCGTGAAAACGGTAACCTGCTTGAACTTGCGGTACAGGCGGCTCATGACCGTGCGTCCCTCGGTGAAATTTCCGATGCGGTTGAAAAAGTATCCGGCCGTTTCAACGCTACCATCCATACTATTTCCGGTGTATATTCCAGCGAATTTGACGGTTCCGCGAAACTGGAAGAAGCAAAGAAACTGGCCGACAGATTTGAAGCATTGGAAGGCCGCCGTCCCCGTATTTTCCTGGCTAAGATGGGGCAGGACGGACACGACAGAGGCCAGAAGGTTCTCGCGACATCCTTTGCCGATATGGGCTGGGACGTCGACGTAGGACCGCTGTTCCAGACGCCGGAAGAAGCGGCACAGGATGCTGTGGATAACGACGTCCATATGGTTGGCTTTTCCTCTCTTGCGGCAGGTCACAAGACCCTCTTGCCGGCTATCGTGGAAGAACTGAAAAAACGCGGCCGTGAAGATATCCTTGTCTGCATCGGCGGTGTTATTCCTGCACAGGATTATCAATACCTCTACGATCATGGCGCACAGGCGATCTTCGGACCGGGCACAAACATTCCGGAATGCTGCATTAAGCTGCTTCACATGCTCGTAGACCGCGCTGAGGCGGAAGCCAAGGAAGGTTAAGGTAAGTATTATGTCCAAGAACGATGATGACTTGAGACCCAGCTGGGTGCCTGAAGAACCGAACCCGGAATTTGCATGTTCCGTCGTGCGGGGGATTGACAGTGCCGTAAACAGTGTGACCGGTGCCAAAGAATATCCGGATGCCGTGCATTTGAGAAAAGTGCCGCTTCGTAAGAAAATGTCTATCGAAGAATACGTCGAAGGGGTGGCGAAGGGGGATCGCATGATCCTCTCCAAAGCCATCACCCTTATCGAAAGTAATGCTCCCAAGGATTTTGACAAGGCACAGCGCGTGCTCCAGGCTCTTCTGCCCCGCACGGGCCATGCGCTCCGTGTCGGGATCACCGGTGTGCCCGGGGCAGGCAAGAGTAGTTTCATCGAATCTTTTGGTACAATGCTTTGCCAGCAAGGCTACAAAGTGGCGGCGCTGGCAGTCGACCCAACAAGCACCATTACCGGCGGATCCATCTTAGGGGACAAGACACGTATGCAGAATCTCTCCAGAGAGCCGAACTGTTTCATACGTCCTTCTCCTTCTAAGGGGACACTGGGCGGTGTGACCCGCAAGAGCCGTGAGACTATGCTGCTTTGTGAAGCGGCAGGCTATGATGTCATCCTTGTGGAAACTGTCGGGGTCGGGCAGTCGGAAACGACAGTACGCGATATGGTCGACTTCTTTATGCTTGTCGTATTGACAGGCGCAGGGGACGATCTGCAGGGCATCAAAAAGGGGATTATGGAATTGGCGGACGCCATCGTGGTCAACAAAGCCGATGGAGACAACCTGGAACGGGCGAAAGTCACCCAGGGGGAATATGAACGGATGGTAGAATTTATCCGTCCCGCCACAGAAGGCTGGCAGACCCATGCTTATCGCTGTTCGGCCTTGAAGAAAACGGGACTGCTTGAACTTTGGGCAGTTATGCGCGAGTTTGAGAAAGTCACCAAAAAATCGGGTGTCTTTGAGAACCGGCGCCAGCGTCAGACTCTTTCCTGGGTGCACAGTATGATTGAAGAACATCTTCATAACCTGTTCTTTGAAGATCCGATCATCAAGAGCCGTATGCCGGAAGTCCGTGCGGCGGTATTGACCGGCGTCGTGTCACCCAGCCAGGCAGTTACGGAACTCATCCGTATCTTTGATATGGATAGGGCTTCTGCGCGCCACCTGGAAGAAACAAAATATTAAGAAATAATAAGTGTGGAGAAAAACCCCGGGGGAGGACCTCGGGGGGATTCTTCATTTTTACCATGAAATACGACATGAATTTGTCAGAAACGAAGACAGCAGAAAAGGAGGAATTGCCGTGAAAGACTTGTATCTTGCGGGCGGTCCCTACTATGGAGTGCAGGAAGTATTTTCCCGTATAAAAGGCGTTGTGGAGACAACCGCGGGATTTGCTAACAGCTCTGTACCGAATCCGCGGAAAGAAGACGTGGAAAATGGAAAAGTACAGGCGGTAGAATGTGTAAAAGTAACCTATAACCCGAAAAAAATAGATATAGGGACATTGCTCTCTGTGTTTTTTACCATAGTCAATCCCTACACCGACGGTATCCAGGGGAAATGCACCGGACCCCATTACAGGACAGGCATCTATTACGTATCAGGAGAAGATACGCCGCAGATCACCTACTATATGGCCTACTACCAGAACAGGGGCAACTCGAGGCCCGTGAGCGAATCCTGTCTTGTTTTCAATGAGTATGAAAATGAGAAAAATATACGGCCGCCGATCCGCACAGAAGCCAGACGCCTGGAAAACTTCTATGCCGCACCGGAAGAAGAACAATATTTTCTCAGGAAATATCCAGATACCTATTCTCCTATCGATATCAAACTTTTACAAGAGGCGGGAACACTGGAAATCCTCACCTGAAACGATATGAATTGGTTTGCTCTGATCATGCGCTCGGAACAATCATTTTATCATTGACAGAAGCTTTATAGAGTGATATCATTAGGACAACCGAATAGGAAAACAGGTGCCTGTAAAGGCTTAATAGGGAAGATCGGTGCGATGCCGACACGGTCCCGCCACTGTAATGCCGAGCAAGTCT
>UMLS01017967.1_pt1 | contig 22057 bp, 15 predicted proteins | sample 1966561 | NCBI WGS metagenome assembly UMLS01 (sample SAMEA4836209, study PRJEB28245) | human gut metagenome | biome: gut microbiome; material: fecal sample | place: Denmark | collected 2008
ACCAACTATTATCCAGACTTATGACACACCCTCATTAACCAAGAAATCTCTCTTATAAATTCAAAAAGGGGACTGGCCACCGCCAGTCCCCAAGACGAGAGAGATATAAGTGTTGACTTTGTCAACAACGAGGCAAATCACTTTGCCTTATATCTTTAATATTATTCCTAGACAATATCATTAGAAACATCATCTAGGAATAATTCATGTATAGCAAAAGTATATTACTTGTTATCCTCAGCCCAACCCGTAGACTTAAAGCCTGTTACTCTGTAATGATATCCAGGCTGGTCAGAACGGGAATAGGTGAAACTGATTTCATCTGTCACAGTACCAGATACAGTAGTATAAGTATTGTGACCACACTTACCGCTAACAGTTACCTTGTCGGTAGCTGTAGCAGAGTTACCAATGAAATCATCCACATTCTCACCACCGAAAGTATAAGAACTCATATCAATAGATACCTTAGCATTGATGGCGTAAGCTGCCTTAGAGGCAGTTGAGCCTACACGAATCCATGCCTTATCCTTATCATAATCGGTAGTATTGCTGAGATAGGCATAGAGAACACCCGAAGTGGTTCCTGTACCATCAGTCTTAAAGATGAATTCAGCATCTGTTGGATTAGAAGCCCAATACTCTGCATCTGTCTTAGAAGCATCATAACCTCTCTCCACATTGATTCTATACTCACCACCAACAGGAGCAATAGGAGTATAATCGATATCGAAATCGTCTCCCTCAGAGCATGCAGTAAACAATGCTACGAAAACAAAGCTCAAAAAATATAATATTTTCTTCATGACTTTTCGTTTATTACATTAATAATCATTACTTCTCCCACCAAAGTTTCTTGGTCAGCGAGTTTCCATTCTCTTCTACATACTTGGCTGCAGCAGAGTTATACAATGTAGTAGCTGTAGGATAAAGCAATCGCATAGGATACTCACCGGCATTCATATTGCTAGCACCTGGATCAACCAAATTGCCTAACACATAACCATCAGACAATTCACGCTGCAAAGCAGTTGTTGATTTACGAACAGTAATATTAGCCTGCACCTCAGGAATACCCAAACGGTTACGGGTCATCCAGCCATCATAAGCATTCGCTCCAGCATAAGTTACCCAATACTGCATGGCGATACTATGAAGCATATCAGCCTTATCGAACTTGTAAGCACCATCAACGAATGCTGTACCATCAAATCCCCAACGGCTGAAGCCGGCAAGAACACCCTTATTATAATATTCCTCAGCCTTTTCAGCATTACCCAAACGAGCATAAGCCTCAGCAATCATCAATTCGCATTCAGCCTCGTTCATCAGATAGACAGCATCATCATAAGCCTGTTTCATACGAGAAGACTTAGAGATTGCAATACCACCCTCTGTAGTTTCATCAGTACTTGGCTTATCTCCGCAAGGAAGGCCCTCGTAGCATTCATCCATGTGAGCAACCAGTTCCTCATCAGAAGAATAGCCGAGAGTTTTTTTGGCATTAGCAGTTACCTCATACAACTTGATGATACGAGGATCCTTCTTATCCAAAAGATACTCCAAGAAAGTATGACAAGCACGAATATTCTCAGTAGTATTCAACTGACGGATATTAAATTCATAAAGAGGATTACCCTTATTAGCGCCATCTTCCCAATTTACCCAAGCACAATCCTGCTCCAAAAGACCACCTGCACTAAGTAAAGCCTGAATATCAGATTTATGAGCGTCGAAGTCTTTGAGATACATCTTCAACTTCAAACTCTTTGCAAAGCCTGCCCAGCTATCCATACTGCCTCCCAAGAAACAGTCAGCAGTTCCTAAAGGGGAAGCTTTTTCTGCAGCTTTAGCATCATCGAGTTTGGCAATGGCAGCATCCAGCATCTCCAGAATACCCGGATATACTACGGTTTTGCTATCATCGAATGCAGCATGTGGATTGTTTTCGACATCAAGAGCACCTGTAAACGGAATATCACCATAAGTATCAGTCAATACCAAGAAATTATAGGCCTGAAGAATCTTGGCAACCATCCAATAGTTCCAAGCCTTACTTTCTTCAGCAGAAGCCAAAGCCAGCTTTAAATCTTCCAGACTGTTGGCATATGTATTCTGCCAAATCGTAGTAACAGGAGGAATAGAACCTGATGTTGTTACAGCATAATTAGACAATGTATTATACTGGTTTGTACTATTACCCTGTGTTACATACTGGCACCAAAAGTCACCAGTAATTTGCTGATAAAGACCACTGACAGCTACGATAGAACCTTCGGCAGCCGGAAGCAACTGCTTGTAGGAAGCTGTAGAAGGATAGTTTGGGTTGTAGTTGATATCCAAATAACCGGAATCGCTACAAGAAGTAACAGTACCCATTGTCAAGAGGGCTCCCAGCAATGCTGCGCTTAAAAATTTATATCTTTTCATATAAGAAATCTCCTTTAATTAAAATACAACCTTCAAGTTAATACCATAGTTGCGAGTTGACACAGAACCCATAGTCTCACCAAACTCAGAACTGATATCATTACCAAAGTTAGAAGACTCAGGGTCGATATAATTCTGATGCTTTGGAGTGATGAGCAACAAGTTGTGGCCAACGAGACTCAAAGACAACTTCTGCATCTTCAATGCACTTGTGATTGTCTTAGGGAAATCGTATGTCAAAGCCAACTCACGGAGTTTGAAGTAAGAACGGCTTACAACGAAATCACGACGCACCTCCGGGTTGTAGCTATAGTTACCTTGAACATAATTCATATAATTGGAAGTTACAGGAATATTATTCTCAACATACTCTCCACCAACAATCTTTACAGAATGAGGATAAACAAAAGCATCACGCTCATTGAATACGGTCTCTGTAGAGTTACCATTGAAGTGAGTAATATAAGATGTCTCAGAATACATCAATCCACCCTTATGCCAGTCGCCCGTTGCAGCAAGACTCAAGTTCTTCCACTTCAGATGTGTGGTGAAGCCCATTACGAAATCTGGCTGAGAAGAACCGAGATAATCATAATCTGTAGTACTAGACTGCAAGAAACCATTACCATTTACGATTCTATAACCATAATATGGACTGTTTTTATCTGTTACCTTCTGTGTTGCTGGCAACTTGAAGATACCGATAGGCTCACCAACCTTCAATACGTAAGATACACCACGCATAGAAGAATACAAACCAGTACTTGTAGTACCTACAGGAATGGTATATTCATCAAGACCATCCCAAAGTTCCTTCACCTTACTCCAGTTCTTAGCGAATGTAGCACCTACACTCCACTCCCAATCCTTGGTACGGATAGGAGTAAAATTAACCATCGCCTCAATACCCTTGTTCTGAAGTTTACCTACATTACGGGTGTTAGAAGTATAACCAGTCTCAGGAGCCAAAGTAGCTGAGATAATCTGATTCTTGGTTGTACGATCATAGTAAGCCACATCGAAGCTCAAACGGTTACCAAAGAATGTACCGCTCAAACCAAGCTCATACTCAGTTGTAATCTCAGGCTTCAATGACTTATTTGGCAAACGGTTATACTCTGTCAAACCAGAAACACCGGAAATTGGCAAATATGTATAATAATACTGGAATGGACGATAATATGAATTAGTCATATATACATCAGCATCATTACCTGTCTGACCTATAGCTGCACGAACCTTCAACAAGTCGATTTGCTTGACATTCTTCAAAGCAGGAATAGCCTGATTCAGAAGCACAGACACATTGGCACCGCCATAGAAGAAGCTGTTATCACCCATAGGAAGAGTAGAAGACCAGTCGTTACGGGCAGAAAGGTTCAGGAAAGCCCAATCCTTATAACCCAATTCAACCTGTCCCAAGAGACCCAATAATCTTCTATTCCATGAGTCAGTATCAGTAATCGAATAGGAAGATGTATTACTCAAGGAATTCCAACCTGGAATATCCAACTGCTCATTATAACCACCTACATTATCATAGTTTCTCTGGTTCAAGTTCCAACCTAAGGTTGCACCTACCGAGAAATCACCGAAAGTATGATTACCGGTCAATAAGAGGCTGGCATCAATCTGTCCACGCTGAGAACGATACTTAGAATAGTAACCCTGGTTACCTACAGTTGTACCATTACCAGTTGCCTGATAAGAACCCTCGGTATAAATAATACGTGGTTCGATGCGCTCGGTCTTATAATTGGTATAATCACCACCGAAACGGCCAATTACCTTGATATCCTTGGTAATATCGTATGACAACTCCAGCTTACCATAAATACGGTCGTCCTGATAAGTAGAATAGAAGTTATCTACCATATAATATAATATGGGTTGGTAGCATACAATGTATAGTAGTTATCTACATTGTTACGCTCAAGGTTGTAATCCTTCATATCGGTGAAACGAACATCAGAAGCACCCTGAAGCAACTCCATATACATATCACGAGAACGGCGCATATCCTTGCGAACATAGTTCAGGGACATGTCCAGATGGAATCTGTCGATATTGGCGTAACCACGGAGTGAGAAGGTATTACGATGATATGTATCACCATCATTAGGAGTAATACCATTAGAACTTACATTACCGTAAGATGCAACAATACCTACTTTCTCATCACCATAGCGGAGAGATACGTTGTTGTTCCATTCCTTACCTACCTGATAGAAGTCACGGATATTGTTCTTAACATAAGAAAAAGGCTTGGTTAAAGTCTCGCCGTTAGAAAGACCGGTGGAACCATACCAGTGCTCACGACCATCGAGGCGAGGTCCCCAAGAACCATTCTCCTCATTAGACCAGGAACCCCAACCTTGACCAAAGAGATTCTGAGTCATTGGCACACGGAGCACATCAGTAAATGTCAAAGAACCATCGTAAGTGATAGAAGCCTTCTTGTTACCCTGTGGCTTCTTTGTAGTAATCATGATAACACCATTGGCTGCACGGGAACCATAAAGAGCAGTAGCAGAAGCACCCTTCAATACAGTTACCGATTCAATATCCTCTGGGTTGATGTCGCCTGCACCACTACCAAAGTCAACAGAGTTATCACCCAAACGGTCATTGTTGATAGGCACACCATCAACAATATACAATGGGTTGTTGCTGGAAACAGAAGAAATACCACGAATTACGACTTTCTGAGAGGTACCTGTAACACCACCACCAGAAATCTGCACACCAGCCATCTTACCCTGAAGACCACTCATCAGGGAACCAGACTTAGCAACAGTCAACTCAGAAGCGTTGGCTGTACTGGCAGCATAACCCAAAGTTTTCTCTGAACGTTTCATACCCAAGGCAGTAACAACTACCTCGTCAAGATTTCTTGCATCAGAAGCCAAAATGATCTTCATCTTAGCAGATGCTTTCATTGTTTTAGTCTGCATGCCGAGGTAACTGATTTCCAAGACAGCATCTTTGCTGGCATTAGGAAGCGTAAAATTACCATCGACATCAGTCGCTGTTCCAGTCTTAGTTCCTACAATTCTTACAGATGCGCCAATCACCGGCTCACCATCTTCCTGAGAAACAACCTTACCTGTAACAGTAGTTTGAGCGAGAGCCATTCCTGTTGAAAGAACGAGCCCCCCATGAGCATGGTCAATCTTTTTACCATAATTCTCTCTCTTAAAAATTAAACAACTTACAAATATCGGGTGCAAAGATACATACTTTTTGCTAATTAAACAAATTTTTAGTAAACAATTTGATACAAAATATCAACTTTATAGAGCTTTATGTATATTTTTCGTACATTCTATTACTTTTCGTAAGCATTTTTGGTATTTATTCTCACAAAACGTAAATAACAAGAAGAAACCAGGTACAAAAGGAAGGTTTAAAAACAGAAAGGCAAACACGCCATTTATTACAATAAATAACATGTTTGCCTTTATTATTTTATTAAAATGAAACTCGCCTATCAAAAAGGCTTCATCAGGATTACACCTTATTATATATAGGGAGTTATGAAAAAAAAGTCAATAACGCCGGGAACTTAAATCACGCCAAAATGGAGGAGCGCATTCTTAACACCATCTTCATCCACATGAGTCGTAATATAATCGGCTACCTGCTTGAGATTATCTCCTGCATTGCCCATCGCAACACCGGTGCCTGCCTCCCGGACGATGGAAATATCATTGCCGCCATCGCCGAAAGCCATGGTTTCTTCTATGTTCAAACCCAGATAATCAGCCATTGCATGCAAGCCCTTGCCCTTATCCGCATCGGCTGCCGTAATATCCGTAAAGGCAGGATGCCATCTGCCCGAGGTGCAGTTGCGGAGCGTAGGCATCAGGAGCGCCTCCTGCTCTACCGAACAGAAAGGAGTAACCTGCAGAACCTGCTCGTCTCCCAGTTCATTCACATCGGTCAGGAAGATTTCACAATCCACCCCCAGTCCCTTGGCAAAGATTTCATAAACCTCGTCAGTATAATGATGGATAGCGAGATGATGCTCTCCTACGACGATTGCCGGATAATCATCACGGTCGGCTGCCTCGATAATCTTCTTTACATCTTCAGGAAGGATGGCGTGCTGGCTCACCACCTTATCGCCTACAAAACAGCGGGCTCCATTGGTGGTGATGTAACCGTCGATGAGATGTTCTATCTGACCGAGGTTGTTGATGATGAGTTGCGGACGACCGGTAGAAATATACACCTCTACCCCATTCTTCTTAGCCTGCTCCAAGGCATCTACCGTGCTCTGCGGAATCTTGTGAGTTTTGAAACTCACAAGGGTGCCGTCAATATCAAAAAACAATGCTTTTATCTTCTTATCCATACCAATATCTTCTATACCTTATTATATATACAATGCAAAATCGGCTCTGTAAGTACAGAAAAACCGATGCAAAATTACGAAAAAACAGATAAATGACAAAAAATATAAAGATTTATTAGATTTTACTTGCATAGAAAAGAGAAAAAACGTATATTTGCCACATCTTTATGCCCGAGGAAACTCCGAGATAACGCATAGAGCAACTAGTAAATAAGAACGGTTATGAGTAAGAAGCCCTATCGGTTACTGGCATCCCTGTTGCTGATGCTCGTAGCGACGCTTACTTCATGCGAGAAGTTTTCGATTGACGAAACAACCGGAAAATCACGTGAGGCAAACGCCAATGTAACTATCCATGTGCAGAAAATAGAAGGCATAAGTCTGCTGACAACCAAAGCTGCCGACAAGCAGATGGCGCTGGGCGATGTGTGCTCCAGACTGACACTTGCCATCTTTGACGGAGAGGAGAAACTGGAGACGGTGAACCAGCTTTCAACAGACAATGGCTTCGGAACAGCCTATGTAAGTCTGGACGAAGGAGAATACCGACTGGTGGTGATTGCCCATAACGGAAAGGGAAACTGCTCTGTCAGCGCACCCGAGAAGGTGAAGTTTGCAAGCAACAAACTTACCGACACCTTCTATTATTACGGCAGGTTGAGCGTAAACGAAGAGGGCGCCACCACAAACATCAACCTGAGGCGAGCAGTTGGCGCCTTCAAGTTACATATTAACGACGAAACCATTCCCGAAGAAATCAGAAGCATCAAGTTCTATTATACCGGCGGCAGCAGCACCCTGGATGCAACCACCGGATTCGGCTGCGTGAACAGCCGTCAGACCGAGAATTTCAGTATGAAAGATGGCGGCAGAGACTTTACCGTCTACACCTTCCCACATGAAGAAGAGAAGAACATCAAGATGAGTATCAGCTTTCTGGATGCCGATGCAAAGGTGGTAAAGAGTTTTGAAAAAGCCGATTTGAAAATCCATCAGAACCAAACAACCTATACCGAGATTTCCATTGCTGACGGATTCGGTGGCGGAGACGACAGTACGGGTGGTGGAATAAGCATTACCGTAGATCCTACCTGGGGGGAGACAGAACGGGTGAATTTCTAAGAAACAGACGATTAAGGGATTACGGAAAACCAGAAGGTATGTTCTATTTTTCCACAATGCAATATAATTTTTGATTCTTAAAGATTTGATAAACAAAATTTCTTTGTCATTTAAGAATAATTCCATAATTTTGCATCCAATATTATATAATATTATAAACAAAGGATGAAAAAATATATAACTCTTATCATGCTGATGGGAGCATTGATTCCTGCTGGGGCTCAGGCACAAACGCTGAGCCTTGACAGTTGCCGTGCCATGGCGCTGCGCAACAACAAGCAGCTCAATGCCTCGAAGCTCAAGAAAGACGTGGCGTACAACATGAAGAAATCGGCACGTACCAAATATCTTCCTAAAGTAGATGCTTTAGGCGGTTACGAATGGGTCAGCAGGGAGATTTCGCTGCTGAACGACGGTCAGAAATCAACATTCAGCAATATCGGCTCTACCGTTACCGGAGGAATATCGGGAGGAGCCAGCAATCTGATGAGCCAACTTGTAAGTCAGGGAATGATTACCCCGGAGATAGCGCAGCAGATAGGCGGACTGCTGAATGAGAAACTGGGACCCCTGCAGCAGCAAGGCAATGCGCTGGGAGAGAAACTGGTAGATGCTTTCCGCACCGACACCCGCAATATCTGGGCTGGAAGCGTGATGGTTCGCCAACCTATCTATATGGGTGGAGCCATCATTGCAGCCAACAAGATTGCAGACATCGGAGAGCAGATTGCAGAGAATGATCTCGACCAGCAGACCCAGAGCACGCTCTACAGCATTGACCAGGCTTACTGGCTCGCCGTTTCGCTGAAGCAGAAGCAGAAACTCGCCATCAGTTACCGCGACCTCGTAAAGAAACTGAACGAGGATGTTCATAAGATGATTCAGCAGGGAGTAGCCACCAAGGCAGACGGACTGAAGGTAGACGTGAAAGTGAACGAGGCTGAGATGCAGATTACCCAAGCAGAAGACGGACTCGCCCTGTCGAAGATGCTGCTCTGCCAGCTCTGCGGCATTCCGATGAACCAGGAAATCACACTTGCCGATGAAGATAAGGAAACCCTGGCTTTATCAGGAACTCCTGTTGACACCGAGCAGCAGAAAGTGGCAGCACAGGATTCGGCGCTGAACACCCGGCCGGAACTCCGCATGCTGCAGAATGCGCTCGACATCTCTAAAGAAGCTACCAAAATGGTTCGCGCCATCAATCTGCCTCACGTCATGCTGACAGGCGGCTACATGATTTCGAACCCGAACGTATTCAATGGTTTCCAGAAGAAGTTTACCGGAGTCTGGAACGTAGGCGTGATGGTTCATGTTCCGGTATGGAACTGGTTCGACGGCGCCTACAAGGTGAGAGCCGCCAAGGCTGCCAGCAATATCGCCCAGATGAACCTGGATGATACGAGAGAGAAGATTCATCTGCAGATTACTCAAAGCCAGTTTAAGGTAAAGGAAGCCCAGAAGAAGCTCAACATGGCAATGAAGAACATCGCCAGTGCAGATGAGAACCTGAGATGCGCCAACCTCGGTTTCAAGGAAGGCGTGATGGAGGTTACCGACGTGATGGCTGCACAGACTGCCTGGCAGAAAGCACAGAGCCAGAAGATTGATGCAGAAATCGACGTGAAGCTGACTCAGGTTGGGCTGAACAAGGCGCTCGGTATCCTGCAGTAATAATAATAACAAATTTAAATTCAGATTAAGCAAAATGTCTAAGAAATCACAGCATAACAACATATTGCTCGCTGTAATCGGTTTTACAGCAGTAGTCATTCTCGTAGGCGTCATCGGTTTCTTCACCCTGGAACAGAAGGATGACACCATTCAGGGCGAGGTAGAAGTATCAGAATACAGAGTGTCCTGCAAACTTCCTGGACGCGTAGTAGAACTCCGCGTTCAGGAAGGCGATTACGTTCATGTGGGCGATACGCTCGCCATCCTCGAAGTGCCGGAAATGAAATCGCAGGAACAGATGCTCCAGGCTACCAACGCTGCAGCCGAGGCGATGAAGGACCTGACGGATGCAGGTGCACGCAAGGAGCAGATTCAGGGCGCTTACCAGTTGGTTCAGCAGGCTGAAGCTGCCGCAACCATCGCCAAGAAGACCTACGACCGCATGCAGAACCTCTTCAACGAGGGTGTAATCAGCGGTCAGAAACGCGATGAGGCTTACGCAGCCTACAAGGCTACAGAGGCTCAGGTGGCTGCTGCCAGAAGTCAGTACGATATGGCGAAGAATGGCGCCCGCGAACAGGAGAAGCGCATGGCTGCCAACAACACCCAGGCTTCGAAGAGCGCTGTGGATGTAGTGAAGAATCTTCTGAAAGAGACCGTTCAGATTGCCCAGTGCGAGGGCGAGGTTAGCAATGTCTATCCTAAGGTAGGCGAGCTGGTAGGCCTCGGCTCTCCTATCATGAGCATCTCTATCATGAGCGATATGTGGGGAACCTTCAATGTTCGCGAAGACCATCTCAAGGGGCTGAACAAGGGCGATGAGTTCACCGCTTACGTTCCTGCCTTCAACAAGGACATCAAGATGAAGGTTTACTACCTGAAAGACCAGGGCTCTTACGCTACCTGGAAGGCAACCAAGGATAATGGCGACTACGACCGCAAGACATTCGAGGTGAAGGCCCGTCCTGTCACAAAGATTGAGGGATTGCGCCCGGGAATGTCACTCATCATTAAATAACATCTATGTTTAAGAAATTATATCATATAGCCCTCAGAGAATGCGGCATCATGTGGAAGAACCCCATTTATCTCTTCTGCATGGTCATCTTCCCCATCGTGGTGGTAATTTTCTTCACCACGCTGATGAAGGGAGGAGTGCCTACCGACATGCCTGTGGGCATAGTAGATCAGGACAACTCCGCCACATCGCGCCAGCTGGTACATAAGCTCGATGCCTTCCAGACCACCAAGGTAGTGGCTCATTACGAGAACATGGCAGAGGCAAGACATGCTATCCAGAAGAACGAAATCTACGCCTTCCTGCTGATTCCTGACGGAACAGAGGCAGGCCTGATGGCCCAGAAGCAGCCTAAGATTTCATTCTATTACAGCAGCGTATCGCTGGCAGCCGGCTCCCTGCTCTTCCGCGATCTGAAAACCATCTCTACCCTGGGAGGTGCGGCGGCAGGAATGGCGAAACTTTCGGCGCTGGGAAAGACGAACGATGAAATCATGACCTTCCTACAGCCTATCGCCGTAGATCTGCACATGATAGGCAACCCATACGCCAACTACAACTATTATCTTTCGAGCGTAATGGTGCCGGGACTCATCATGCTGTTCATCTTCCTGATTACACCTTATTCTATAGGTACGGAACTGAAGTTCAACCGGGCAAGAGACTGGATGCGGATGGCAGGCAACAATCCTTATCTCGCCATTGCGGGTAAGATGCTGCCACAGACACTCATCTTCCTGAGTATCTTCCTGCTATTCGAATTCTACATCTATTATGTATTGCAGTTTCCACATCCGGGCGGCGCGCTTCCTATCATCCTGTTAGGCATTCTGAGCGTACTCTCCTGCCAGTGTTTCGGCATCTTTGCCTTCGGACTGATGCCTTCATTGCGCATGTCGATGAGTATCTGTTCGTTGTGGGGCGTAGTGAGTTTCTCCATCTGCGGAGCCACCTATCCGCTCTTCTCGATGGATTCTCCGATCCAGTCTATCGGCCAGCTTTTCCCGTTGCGCCACTATTACATGATTTACCAGATGAACATCTTCAATGGTTTCCCTATGAGCGATGCTGTGCTCCACTGGGGCGCAATGGTGCTGTTCTGCGCCCTGCCGATGCTCACTGTCTGGAACATCAAGAAGGCAATGCTGGTATATAAATACTTACCGTAATGAAGAAAAGTAGTTTATTATATAAGATTATCAATGGCATCTGGGACATGTGCTACATCTGGAAGACGGAAATGCGCAATGTTTTCCGCGATGAGGGTGTGCTCATTTTCTGCATTCTGGTGCCGCTGGGTTATCCGCTGCTCTACTCTTGGATCTACAACAACGAGGTGGTGAGAGAAGTGGATACGGCGATTGTGGACCTGAGCCACAGTCACAGTTCACGCGAGTTTATCCGCGATTATGATGCTTCAGCAGACGCCAAGGCTACCTATTACTGCAACAGTCTGGACGAGGCGAAGGAACTGGTGCGCAGGCAGGCAGTTCACGGAATCCTTTACTTCCCTGCCGACTTCGATACGAAGCTGAACCGGGGCGAACAGGCGCATGTGGGAGTTTACTGCGATATGAGTCTGATGCTGACCTATAAAGCGATTTATCAGACCTCGCAGGCCGTAGCCAGCCACATCAACTCGGGCATCCAGATAACACAGGCTGGAGGATTTACAGATAGAGACGATGAGATTACCACCGAGCCGCTCGCCTTTGATGAGGTTCCGATATTCAACACGACAGGAGGTTACGGAAATGCCATTCTGCCGGCTGTGCTGGTTCTTATCCTGCAGCAGACGATGCTGCTGGGCATAGGAATGGCAGCGGGAACATCAAGAGAACTCAACAGAAACCGCGAACTCATACCGGTAAGCGAGCATTATGGCGGTATTTTCCGCATTGTTTTCGGCAAGGCATTGGTTTATTTCATGGTTTATGCCGTGATGGGAATGTATCTTACGCTGGTAGTTCCCAAGCTGTTCAGTTTTGTAAGTATGGTAACGTGGACCACCATTCTCGGTTTCCTCCTTCCTTACATTCTTTCGTGCGTTTTCTTCGGTCTGATGCTGTCGTGTCTGGTAAGATATCGTGAAAATGTGATGCTTCTGGTGGTATTTACCTCCGTTCCGTTGCTTTTTATGACGGGAGTTTCATGGCCATTGAGCAATATTCCGGGCTTTTGGCAAGGATTTTCGTGGGTTTTCCCATCCACTTTCGGCATCCGCGGATTCCTCAGAATCAGCAGTATGGGTGCTTCGCTTTCAGATATTCTGCCGGAATTCAGAGCACTCTGGATACAAACGGGTGTCTATTTTCTGGCTACCTGCCTGGTTTTCAGGCAGCAACTGAGATCGGCAAGACTCAAGGCTGACCTTACTGCCGAAGTAGCAGAAGAAGAGGAGGAGGCGGAAGAAATCGTGGAGAATAGATAATGTACAATGCATAATTTCGGGGGTGACCATGCAAAAAACAGCTGTTAACTGTTTAACCTGTTAACTCCTCTGATAAAAAAAAGCTAGGACTGCTTGAGGGCAATCCTAGCTTTTTATTTTATACCCTTATCAAATAGGATATTTACTACTTGTGTGTACTAACTATCTTGGTTGGAGCCTTCTCAGCATTTCTGCGGTTCACCACCGTTACTACGCTTTGGGCAAGGCTGAGGAATGCCTGACCGGTAATGGAATCAACCTTGGTAGCAGCAGGCGCACCATCATCACCACCCTCGCAGATGCTCTGAACGATAGGAATCTGGGCGAGCAGAGGCACATTCATTTCCTTGGCGAGGTTCTTGCAACCCTCCTTACCAAAGATATAATACTTGTTCTCAGGCAGCTCGGCAGGCGTAAAGTAAGCCATATTCTCGATTAGTCCGAGGATAGGCACATTCACCTTATCATTCTGATACATGTCAATACCCTTTCTCGCATCGGCAAGCGCCACCTGCTGAGGCGTACTTACGATAACTGCACCCGTAATGGAAAGCGTCTGGAGCAGCGTAAGATGAATATCGCTTGTGCCAGGAGGCGTATCGAGGATAAAGTAATCCAACTCACCCCAGTCAGCATCAGCAATCAGCTGCTTCAGGGCAGAACAAGCCATTCCGCCGCGCCACAGAGTAGCAGTAGTAGGACTTACGAAGAAACCGATACTCAGGAGCTTCACGCCATATTTCTCGACAGGTTCGATGAGGTCTCTGCCGTCCTTGTGAACAGAATAAGGACGCTCCTCCTCCACACCGAACATCTTAGGCATGGAAGGACCGAAGATATCAGTATCGAGCAAACCCACCTTGTAGCCCAACTTAGCCAAGGCGATAGCGAGATTGGCAGAAACGGTGCTCTTGCCTACTCCACCCTTACCAGAGCTTACAGCAATGACGTTCTTCACCTGTGGCAGCATCTTGCCCACCTCAGGACGAGGAGCCGACTTGAACTCTGTAACGATTTCCACCTCTACATCTTTCGAAATATGATAATGGATGGCAGCCTCGGCCGCCTTCACCGTACTCTTGAGGAAAGGATCCGTATCACGAGGAAAGAGAAGAACCACCTTCACCTTCATACCATTGATGCTAGGCGTATCTGCCAGCATCTCGCTCTCTATGAGGTTCTTCTTGGTGCCTGGATAAATCACCGTAGCAAGCGCCTCTTCAATCAATTTTGGATATAATGTCATCATTTCTTTTTATTTATTTGGTGCAAAAGTAACAATAAATAATGTAATAAGCAAATAAAAACTAAATAATTTCAGATATTAAACACTTTTATGTATCTTTGCAAAATGCAGAAATGTGTAGTTTCAGCAAAAGCGAATCTACAACCGAACAGACAAAAACATAAGAAAAATGAAATATAAAAAGATTATATTAGGCGTTGCCTTGGCTCTGGCCTGCTTCTCTAGCCTGAATGCCAACGCGCTGACCGAAACCAAAGTGAAGAAGACGGAAACTCAGGCCGCAGCACCCAACGTTTATTGGACCGACGGCTACGGCAGAGTATCTTATACCACCAACTCTATCATTTCGCCGGTAGTAAAAATTGCCCTCAAGGAGTTTGCGGGCGATATGAAAGCCGTAACCGGATTCGATGCGAAAGAAAAATCAGGTGCTCCGATACAGATTTACCAGCTCGACCAGCTCACCAACAAGGAGTTTTCGGCAGTAGAAAAACTCGGTGCGCCGCTGCATCTTATTATCACCGCAAAGGATGCTTTCTACATCGGTACGAGGAAAGGGAAACTCATCGTTATCGGAAGCAACGCCCGCGGAACGGCTTACGCCATCATGAAACTCTCTGAGCTGGCTGGCGTTTCGCCCCTGGCTGCATGGAACGACCTGCAGCCGGCGCAGCGCAAGAGCCTATATACACTCGTAGACCAGCAGTGGATTGAGGTTCCGAGAATAGAATTCAGAGGACTTGCCCTGAACAACAGCCAGTGGATGAAACCGCAGAACTACAGCCGCATCGCCCGTCTGATGCTGCGCCTGAGAGCCAATACGCTGTGGCAGGTAGACGGCAAGCACGAGGCTGCTTACAACAAGGCTGTGGTAGACAGTTTCGATATCTGCGTGGCGGAAAACTACAAGGTGACGGAGTTCGTGGGCAAGAAGCACAAGAAGAAACACCGCAAAACCATCGAGAATGTGAAGTTGGTATGCTCGGATGCACAGATGGAGATGAGCAATCTCTCGCCGGGCCTGCTGCTCGAAATGCTCAACAGCAAGGATTATCTGGAGAGCAAGAATGCCCAGCACGGCAAATCGCACCGCTCTGAGGCTCACTACAACGAAGACTGTGCCTGGATAGCCAACATTACCAATCCGAAGCAGTCAACCTTCCAACTAGCCATGATGATGAACCTGGCGTGGAATAAAAACGCCCTGAAAGCAGGTTGCAAGACGTATATCCAGAACACTCTCAACGCATTCTTTGGCGCCATTACGGGCAAGAAAATCATGCCTCTGATGGAAGAATATTACCGCCTTACAAGCATCCGCCATTCCGCTTATATGGCGATGCCTTACGGCGATACTGAGTTTCATTCAGGCGAATTCGGCAACGAACTGGAGCGTTTTCTCTACCGCTACGACCTGTTGAAGGCGAAGACTGAATCCATCGAACGCATGCTGCCTCAGAACCAGAAAGACGGTTTCTTCGAGGTTGTGAAATATCCGATATTCCTGGCTGCCTTAGTAGCCGAAAAGGAGCTGGAGGCACAGGAAGCAAGACACATCGCCCGTCCGGGACTGTTTAATAAAGACGATGAGGCGAAGGCTGCAGCGGCTGTGAGCATCGATGCTTACAGCAAACTGAAGCAGCTCAATGCCTACTACAGTCGCATCAGAAACGGCAAATGGAAGGATTTCATCCTTACCAACGGTGCAGAGATGCAGGCTCCGCAGATTCCGGGCACACTCCCGGCTGCCGATATCAAGCGGCTGAAACTTGATGCCTTCGACCGCAGCAACGATCTCAAGCCGCTCTCTGTAGTTACCGGCGACATCATTGCCAAGAATGCCTACGAATGGAGCAAGGCTACTGAATCGCCGCTTGCCCAGGCTGCCGTTAGAGGAGCCGAGAAGATTACCGTCCGTCCGCTGTTAGGTCACAGCGGCAAGGCTGTGAAATTGCCGAAGGGAGCCAGTCTGAACTATGATTTCTACTGCGACAAGAGCGGTGATGCGCGTTTTACCATCGCCGCAATTCCTTGCTTCCTAAACGCTGTAAAGGATATGAGGGTGAGTGTGAGCATAGACCGTGGCGAACCGGTAATCTGCCAGTTGAAGGAGGTTTACAACTCAAAGGACTGGCAGTTTGACCTGTGGCGCGGACAGACGCTGAAGAGCTTCTACGTTACGCTGCCTGGCGGCAGTCACAACGTAACCATCAAGGCTTTAGACGATAATGTGATGATTGATCAGTGGGTTCTGGATTACGATGTAGACAGAGAATATTACGTATTCCCAGTTGCAAAATAAGAGGCTTTTATGATGCTGAAATGTGTTAAGAATCCTAACTCATAGCTTCTTCCCCCGCATCTCTATGACTTATGCCCCGCAAAGCACAGAGACGGGGAAAAAGAGCGAGGGGTTAACAGGTTAACAGTTAACACCCCAAAAATGCATGGTTCCCCCCACACACATATAAAAATAAGTATATATATATTATAATTAAGGTACGCGCGAGGGGGAGTATCGAAAAAACAGCTGTTAACTGTTAACTCTGTTAACCCCCAGGCATAAAAAGACATAAAAAAAGCACTCCTAGGAGCGTGAACTCCTCAAAGTGCCTTGATCATAATTATATTTCTAATATTGGTTTTTACGCAATAAAGAAGTCATTGATTACTCAATAACTACGGTTGTCCAACCATGCTTGTCCTCAATAGTACCATACTGGATTCCGCGAAGCGTATCATACAGGTGCTTAGAGATAGGACCTGGCTTCTCACCGAAGTTGTAGCGCTTGCCTGTATCCAAGTCATCAATGTAGCTGATAGGACTGATTACGGCAGCAGTACCGCATGCACCAGCCTCCTCGAAAGTATCCAGCTCATCCTCAGGAATCTGACGGCGCTCCACCTTCATACCGAGGTCCTCAGCCAACTGCATCAGACTCTTGTTGGTGATAGAAGGGAGGATAGATGTACTCTTAGGAGTAACGTATGTATTATTCTTGATTCCGAAGAAGTTGGCAGCGCCACACTCATCCATGTATTTCTTCTCCTTAGCGTCGAGATAGAACTCGCATGCATAACCCTTCTCGTGAGCGATATTGTTGGCTCTGAGAGAAGCAGCATAGTTGCCACCAACCTTATAGATACCTGTTCCGAGAGGAGCAGAGCGGTCGAAATCGCGGATGATGACGTATGGGTTGGTAGAGAATCCACCCTTGAAGTATGGACCTACTGGAGTTACGAAGATAAGGAAGCAATACTCCTTAGAAGGATGAACACCCACCTGAGCACTTGTACCGATGAGCAGCGGACGGATATAGAGCGTAGCACCACTCTCGTAGGTAGGAATCCACTCCTGGTTGAGGCGAACCACCTTCTTCACCATTTCCTCGAACATTTCTGTAGGCACCTCTGGCATCAGAATGCCGCGACATGTGCTCTGCAAGCGCTTAGCGTTCTCGTCCATACGGAACACGCGCACCTTACCGTCTGGGCAACGATAAGCCTTCAAGCCCTCGAATGCCTCCTGACCATAGTGCAGACAGGTTGCAGCCATATGCAATTTCAAATACTCATCAGAGCAAACTTCTATTTCGCCCCATTTGCCGTCGCGATAGTAACAGCGAACATTGTAGTCAGTCTGGCGATAGCCAAATGACAAATTAGACCAATCTAAGTCTTTCATAACATCTATATTTTTAATGTTCTACTAATATTTTAAATGCAAAAATACAAAATAATCTATTAATCTGCAACTCTTTTATAATATTTTTAATGAAAACGTTATCTTTTTATTCATTTCTGCCATTTTGGGGCATCATTTTACCATTTTAGGGGGGGTCTTTTATTGTAATTGAGAGATTGTATTTCTGAAAATGAAAAAGCTGCACCCATTCTTCGCGAACAGGATGCAGCTTACCAACTAACATTAACTTTAAATCAACTATTCTTTAAACCTATCATTTTATATTGCTATATAACCAATAGGGGAAGCGAGGTTAACGGGTGTATTCCTCAGGAATCTGAGGCATCGCTCCATTCTGGGTACAAACGTAGGCACTTACCTTTACGGCAAGTTCGTGAGCCTCCTGAATGCTCTTGCCCTTCAGAATGCTGGCACAGAATGTGCCGGTAAAGCTGTCGCCTGCACCTACTGTATCAGCCACCTCAACCTTTGGAGTCTCCTGGAATGACTTCACACCCGGAGCAAAGACATAGCTGCCGTTTACACCGCAGGTCAGCACGAGCATATCGAGATTATACTTGCCGAGAATCAGCCAGCACTTGTTCTCGATATCCAATCCTGGATAACCAAAGAGACGGCCGATGGTAATCAACTCCTCATCGTTGATTTTCAACACATTGCAGCGCTTCAAGCTCTCGGTAATCACCTCAGGAGTATAGAAGTTCTGACGAAGATTGATGTCGAAGATCTTCAGACAATCCTCTGGAGTATGATCGAGGAACGTATAGATGGTCTTACGGCTAACCTCACTGCGCTGAGCCAGAGAACCCCAGCATACAGCTCCAGCATTGACAGCAATCTCCCTGATATCACTGGTGAACGGGATATTATCCCAAGCTACACCCTGCTTGATATCGTAAGTAGGAACGCCCTCCTTGTCGAGCTGCACCTGAACTGTACCGGTAGGATAATCTACTTCAGGCATCACATACTTCAACTTCTTCTCATCGAGAATACGAAGGGCTGTATCGCCCAAGGCATCCTTACCTATCGCACTGACGGCTACAGAATGCAAGCCGTGCTGACCAGCGTGGTAAGCAAAGTTGGCAGGAGCACCGCCGAGTTGAGAACCACTAGGGAGAACGTCAAAGAGAATTTCGCCCAAACCTACACAATATTTTGTATTTAAATTCTTTGTTTCCATAATTACACCTTATTATATACGATATAAACGATTGCGGATGATTTTTATTATAACTTGCGGATATAAGTGAAGAGATAAGCGACTCCCACAGCCATGACAGCCACAGCACCAGCCTGACCGATAGCATCACTGGCAAAGCCCATAATCAAAGGGAAGACGGTACCACCGAAGAGTCCCATGATCATCAGTCCACTCACCTCGTTCTTCTTATCAGGCATAGCTAGAAGTGCCTGAGAGAAAATCATGGAGAACACGTTAGAGTTGCCATATCCCACCAGGGCGATGGCGATATAAAGCATCATCTTGCTCTCGCCTACCCACATGCCTATCATACTCAGAGCCATCATCACTACGCTGATAACGAAGAAAGTGCGGGTCTTCATCATGCGGAGGAAAACAGTACCGGTGAAACATCCGATGGTACGGAAGATGAAGTAGAGCGATGTAGCGAAGGCAGCCTCGTTCAGCGTCCATCCCAGACGCTCCATCAGAATTTTAGGAGCTGTGGTATTGGTACCTACATCAATACCTACATGGCACATGATACCGATGAAGGAAAGCAGCACGATAGGTTTGCCGAGCAACTTGAAGCACTCGCCAAAGCCGGAAGCCTTACCCTCGTTCTTCTCCTCCTCGATAGGTGTACCAGCCAGGAAGAAGGTAGCTGCGATTCCGATAACCATATAGATTGGGAAGAGAATTCTCCAGCCTAAACCAAAGGTAGGAATGCTTGCCATGGCGCCCCACATAGCGATGTATGGAGCCAGGAAGGAAGCTATCGCCTTGACAAACTGACCGAAGGTCAATGTGGATGCCAGGTTCTGACCTGATGTCACCACCGAAACCAGAGGGTTCAGGGATGTCTGCATCAAGGCATTTCCGATGCCGAGCAATGAGAACGACACGAGCATCAGCTCAAAGTTTTCGCCAAAGATGGGCAAAAGGAGTGAGATAACGGTAACGAGCAAAGACAGGAGTACTGTCTTCTTTCTACCTATCTTATTCATCAGGATTCCCGTAGGAACCGAGAAGATGAGAAACCAGAAGAATACCAGCGATGGGAACAGATTGGCTGTTGCATCATTGAGGTTGAGATCTTCCTTTACGTAGTTGGAGGCTATACCTACCAAATCTACAAATCCCATGGCGAAGAAACAGAGCATCACCGGGATGATTGATAACTTTGATGATTTATTCATAATTGTTAGCGTTATTGTTTCTATTTTTGTTGGTGCAAAGGTAGCGATAAACGATACAATATATCATAAAATATCGTTCATCGGCTACCATTTTTGTTGCATTGTTACATCAGTAACACTCTTAGAAACAATAGTGTTATAGATTCAGTTCTTAACAGATGAGGTTACTTGATGTCGTAAACCTGATACTTACCCTTTCCCTTTACAGTAACCTTGTTGTAAGGCTTGCTTGGGAACACGAGATTGGTCATAGACATCTTGCCGTCAGCATCCAGTGCCTCGATGCTGCTCTTGTCAATGAAGATGCGCAGCTGGCTGATCTTGCCATAGGTTGGAGCCTTGGTGACTGCCGCGAAGTCCTTGCTGAAATCTACCTTACCGCTCTTGGTTCTATCCATTGAGAAGGTTTCTGCCTTGGCATCGTAGTTCATCACTACCTTCTCGCCCTTGTCGTTGCTCAAAATGATAGTAGCATTTCCCTTCAGATTCACTACCATCTCGCAAGACTCTGTGAGTTTCTTGCCAGCCTTCTTGCTTCTTGCTGCTGTCATCTCTGGAGATGGAACCACGCTGCAATAAGTTTCACCCTTATACTCGAAGAGACCTAAGTCGCGAGGAATAGAGTTGCCTGAACGGTACTGCTGGGTAGGAACCTGGTTGGCATACTGCCAGTTGCTCATCCAGGCGATAGCCACACGGCGACCTTCTGGTGCGTTATCAAAAGTAACTGTAGCGTAATGATCCTTTCCGTAATCCATCCACTTGGTAACCTCTGGTTTGCTGTCGCAAGTAAACTTATGACCGTCGAAATCACCGATGAAATACTGGGTAGCAGAACCTCCGGAAGGTCCACCAGGATTGATGTTGCAGATAAGCATCCACTTCTCCTTACCGGTGCCACGAACCTTCATCTTCATCAAGTCTGGGCATTCCCAGACACCGCCATGGTTGCCATACTTCTCACCAAAAGAGCTTTCGTATTTCCAGTCCTTCAAGTTATCTGAAGAATAGATTTCCATGTGCTGACCAACCGCCATGATCATATTCCATTTCTTGATGTCCTCGTTCCAGAACATGTGGGGGTCACGGAAATCAGGCACATTGCTGGTGATAATCGGATTTCCCTCATATTTGGTAAAGGTCTTGCCATTATCTGTGCTGTAAGCCATGCTCTGTGTCTGGTTCTCACCAGCCGAAGTGTAGAGAGCCACAACAGCACCCTTGCCCAAACCAGCGGTATTATTCTTATCCACAACGGCAGAACCGCTGAAAATGGTACCAATTGCATCTGGCTGGATAGGGGCACCCTGGAACTTCCAATGTACCAAGTCGGTAGATGTAGAATGTCCCCAGGTCATATTCTCCCACTGTGATCCGTAAGGATTATACTGGAAGTAGAGATTCCATACGCCATCCTTATAGAACATACCATTTGGGTCGTTCATCCATCCGTAAACAGGAGTGTGATGGAAAACTGGGCGATACTGTTCACGATTCTTCATATCGAAAGAATCAGAGAACTTCATGTTCTCCCAGCAAGTGAGGGCGTTCAAGCCCTCCTTGCTATAATCGCCGTTTACATGGATATCGAGAGCCAGGCCCTTCAAACCGGCAAACTCATTCATATAGAGAGGCACGTAATAATCTACGTGGTCTTTAGCCAACTTCACATTGAAGGCTTTCACCTGCTT
>UMLS01022074.1_pt1 | contig 21388 bp, 23 predicted proteins | sample 1966561 | NCBI WGS metagenome assembly UMLS01 (sample SAMEA4836209, study PRJEB28245) | human gut metagenome | biome: gut microbiome; material: fecal sample | place: Denmark | collected 2008
GATTAAATATTAATTTAACGCAGTATTGTTAAATATAAATTGAAAAGTTTATATAGAAGTAAAATGGACTAACATAACTGCCCCTCTTTTATAGTGGAAACAGTATTTTATAAATAAGGACAAAAAGATAGTCTTGTTACTTAGGTGATAGAAGGTATTTCTTCATAAGGTATAATCGTTTTTTCGTCTGTAGATAAAATCCAAGATACAATATAAGGAATCCATGTCTTTTTAGTTTAATGTTTTAAAATAAAGTAAAAATGCAAGCTAATCCAAAAATAAGTGTTATTGTACCAGTATATAATGTAGAGAAGTTTTTACCACGATGTTTGGATAGTCTGTTGGCACAGACTTTTTCTGATTTTGAAATTCTTTTGATAGATGATGGTAGCAAAGATAGATCTGGCAACATTTGTGATAATTATGCACTTAAGGATCAAAGAATCCGTGTTTTTCACAAAGAAAATGGAGGCGTCGCTTCTGCTCGGCAGTTAGGCGTAGATGAAGCAAGAGGTGAATATTCCATTCATGCAGATGGTGATGATTGGGTTGAGCCTGATATGCTCCAATGCTTTTATGATAAAGCAAAAGAGACGAATGCTGACATTGTTATTGCTGATTATTATATTCAGAGAAACAACAGACAGATTTATGTTTCTCAGAAGTTGAGAAGTCAAGAACCAATAGATGTTTTAAAAGATATTCTTTCCAATCGATTGTTTGGTGCGTTGTGGCATAAGCTTATTAAACATTCATTGTATAAGAGATATAATGTTAGATTTATCCCCCGGATAAATTACTGTGAAGATGTTCTGATCTTTGTTCAACTGTTGCAGAAAGATTTGAAAGTTAGATATTTGCAACATGGATTTTATCATTATTCACAAGATAATATATCATCAATAACATCAAAGTTTGATAATGATACTTATTTGATGTGGAAAAGATTGATAGAACAATATCGAATATTACTTCCTGCGGATTTTAAAGGAATACTGAGAATAACAGCATTAAAGACAAAAATAGAAGCTGTAAAAAATAAATTGATAAATGCAGATGAGTATTACAGATATTACCCATCTAACTTTTTTGATTCTTTTTCATTTCGTTTGACAAAGAGAGAAAAACTTTTTGCTTTATTGTCATACCTGAAAATGTATCATTTAGGAAAATTATTATTGAAAAAATAATAATATATTTTGAACGATTACTATAGAATAAATATATATGATACCAAAAGTAATTCATTATTGTTGGTTTGGAGGTAATCCTCTGCCAAAGAGTGCACAGAAGTGTATAGCGTCATGGAGAAAGTATCTCCCTGATTATGAAATTAAAGAGTGGAATGAGAGCAACTTTGATGTGAATATCATTCCTTATACAGCAGAGGCATACAAGGTAAAGAAGTATGCCTTTGTGAGTGATTATGCCCGTTTCTGGATTTTGTATAAATATGGTGGTCTTTATTTTGATACCGACGTAGAGGTTATTAAGAATATGGATGATATCATTGCTAAAGGTCCGTTTATGGGGTGTGAGAATGAGGCAAAGACTGGTGCGACGCCTGCGCAGCTTGGGGTAAACCCAGGTCTAGGGCTTGGGGTAAACCCAGGCCTAGGGCTGTATGGGGAAATCCTAGATATTTATAAGGATAAGCATTACATTCTTCCTGATGGAACGTATAGCCGAGAGACTGTGGTGACAATTACAACTGATTTGCTTTGTAAGTATGGCTTGAAAAATATAAGCGATATTCAAGAGGTGGCAGGTGTGTTGATATATCCTAAGGAGTACTTTTGTCCGAAGGATTATGCGACTGGTCGATTAGAATTGACAGCAAATTCTGCTTCTATACATCATTATGATGCAAGTTGGTTGCCTTGGTATGTATTAATGGAGCACAAACTTTGTTACCAATTACATCTTCCTTGTAAGGATGTGCTTAATAAATTGTTTTATACAAAGAGTTTTTGGAAAAATCATTTCTAAATTTCAGTTATGAGTTTAAAGATTTTTAAATGGGTGATTTTTGCTACATTATTACTCGAGTGCCAGAATTTGTTCTCATTTATTGGTTATTTTGATGAGAAAACTGATTATAGCTTTTTCAGAGGTTTGCAACCAATGACTTATATTTTAATTATATGTTTCTTTCTCGCTAAGACAAAAATCCAAGGCGCATTTCAATGGGTTTATCTCATTTTTGTTATCTTTATTTCTGTGTTCAATATTCGAACAGGCAGAGAGGCAGATATGAAAATGATGACGACGGGTTTTATTTTGCCAATTTTTCTTTCTAATTATCTCAAGAATTTTAAAGATATAAAGTTTAAACTTATAGCACAAAAGGGTATTGTTGTATTTTATTGTGTTGTATGCGGGCTAGCGCTTGTAGAAAGATTGTTGTCTGTCATTATATTAGCTAGAAATATAGAAGCTTCTGAAGATGGTTTTCGTAGTTGGGCATTATGTGGACACCCTCTTGCAAATGCTTTGCTTATCTCGATAGCAATGAGCTTTATACTTTTGTCGGATATGAAAAGAAAACTAGAATTATTTTTTTTAGGAATGGTTGCTTTACTCTGTTTCAATACAAGAAGTTCAATGATGTATTGGGCTGCTGCAGCCGTAATGTATTATTTCTATTTGATAAAGTCTCATAATAAATTATCTAAGAAATATTTTTGTTATTTATTGTTTGCTGGTATAATCGTTTCTGTTCTAATGTTATCTTTTGGATTTGGTAATAGAATTATCACAATGGGTGCTTATGATGAAAGCAGTGCGGCTGTTCGTGTTGCGATTTTTGATATTTTTAATTATTATCCTTTAAGTGATTTTCAGTTTGGCTATCCTGCTAAGGATATACAGATGATTCAATATCGTTCAGGAATTTATGGTATGATTATTGAAAATTATTGGCTGCTGTTTTTACTTAGATTTGGTTACATTTTTACTTCTATTTTAAGTGCTTTAATGCTAACTTTTATGTGGAAAAATTTGAAAGGAAGAAAACTTTTTGATATATTCTATATCTTGGCAGCCTTTCTTATGGTTAGTTCTACCAATAATTCTTTGAGTACACCTAATAATGGCATTTTATTGTTTTTTGTTTTGTGTGCTTTTGCATTTAGCAACCAAACATTACCCTCTAAATATTCAAACAAATGATTTCATTAGTACAAACATCTCAATATAGAGTTAAGGAACTTCTACGATATGTAGAATCCTTAAATGCTCAAGAAAATATAGATTTCTCTAAAATTCAATTAATTTTTGTTGATCAAGGAGATTGTAAAGAGGCTTTTAAAAATCTGAATTCTCAAATTGATTTCAAATACATCAAATATAAGCCTTCTTCTCTTTCGCATGCTAGAAACGTAGGCTTAGCGTATGTTAAAGGTAAGTTTGTGTCATTTCCTGATGATGATTGTTGGTATGAAAAAGATACTCTTTCAAAAGTTCTGGTTAAACTAAACTCTCATGATGGAGTTCTTATCAAGGCAACAAATGAACATGGGATACCATTGGCAAAATATCCTCATCATAATCAAAAAGCATCGTTGTATAATCATTGTAGCGCTTGCTCTAATTGCATATTTTTGCATTATGATGAGCAAATTCGTTTTGATGAAAATATAGGTGTTGGTTCACCTTATGGCTTAGCTTCTGGTGAAGAGACAGATTATCTTATAAATTTCATAAAGAAGCATCCAGATATTGTATTCTTTCATGAAATCGAGATCCATCATCCTTTAGGAAAGACGACTTTCTTCAAAGACGACTTGGATAAAGCATATAAATATGCTCGTGGTTATGGATATTTAATGAAAAAGCATAATTATCCTTTCTCTTTAGTTTTACGAGCTTTGATTCGCCCTTTAGGTGGTATTATTATCAATTTATTCAAAGGTAATTTTTTACTGTCAAGAAGAAGTTTTTGTCTTCTCAAGGGTAGAATAGAAGGATTAATGTACAGATTAAAGTCATAATAGTGTATGAAAATTGCAATTGATTTAACACCTCTCTATGGTCGTAAACGGACAGGCGTAGAGATGTATGCTATAGACCTATATCGGGCTTTATTGACGAGTGGGAATCAGATAATTCCAATATTCCATGTGCAGAACGAACTGGATGATAATCCAAATGCGGTGATCATACCTGAAAGCAATCGTCTGTTGTTGGAAAATATAAAATTATCTAAGTGCATAAGAAAGATTGCACCTGATATTGTGCTATTTCCGATTTTTCCTCCTCCGATTGATTTGAAGTGGGGATTTAAAGGAAAGGTTTATCCTACTTTTCATGATTGTGCGTTCTTGAAGTATCGTAAAACTTTGAATTTTGCGGCTAAATATTATCTTACTCCCAAGGCATTATGGTCGCTTAAATGGATAGATGGTATTATTACGATATCTGAATCTGAAAAGAGACAGTTTACAGAATATACAAATACACCTATATATAATTTAGGTGAGAATATTGCTATCAGCTTTAAGGGTGTTTCAGAAAAAGTTAATATTAAGCTTATTGATAAGTGGAATTTGAAACCAAATTCTTACTTTATATCGGTTTCTACAATTGAACCCCGTAAGAATTTCAAGTATCTTCTCAGGGTATTAGCTCCAATTCTAAAAGAAAAAAAAATGAGACTGGTTTTAGTTGGAAGAAAAGGATGGGGACAAGATGAGGAGTTAAAAGTCCTTATAGATCAAATGAAGGATTATCTGATATTTACAGAATATGTTACAGAGGAAACTCTGATTACATTATATCATTATGCTCACGCTTTCGCTTTGCTTTCTCTAGACGAAGGCTTTGGTAGAACTCCTTTTGAAGCTGTAGCATGTGGGTGCAAGCGAATTATCTTGAGCGATATTGAAATCTTTCATGAGACTTTCGATGGCAATGCTACATTCCTGCCATTAGGAAATGAGGAGGCGGCTCGAAAAGAGCTTCAGAAATCAGTGGATGTGATGGTGAATGATGATTTTTCCATACCTTTCGATGTTATGGAGAAAAGAATCGGACAGTTATTTAACTAAAATATAGGCTGGAAGGGAAAGCTGAGGTATATTTATTGAGCTACTTTTCTTATCTCAGTGAGTACCTGACAGTCTTTCAGAAAATTTAGTATATAAATTAAAACTTATTAGTTATGAATATACCAAATAAAATTCATTATTGTTGGTATGGGGGGGTAAAATGAATCATATCCTTCGCTTGTGTGTAAAGTCTTTCTCACATTTAGGAGAGAATGAAATTAAATGTTGGAATGAAGAAAATTCAGATATTTATGAGCATGAAGCAATTCGCTTCTTAGTGGAAAAGAAAGACTGGGCTTTTGTTTCTGATTACGTAAGATTGAAAGTTCTTTATGAACACGGCGGAATCTATTTTGATACAGATATACAAGTAATAAAGCCATTGCCTAAAGAGTTTTATGAGGCAGATATGATAGTTGGCTATGCTTATGATTGTATTATGAGTACGGCTTTTATCATGGTGCGTTCACATCATCCGTTTATAAAATATCTTCTTGATATACTTGAGGGGCATTTAAAAGCAGGTGAAAAGGTAGTCAATAATTGCTATTTTACTCAGGCTTTTCTGGATTATTATCCTAATTTTAAATTGGATGGTAAATATAGGGAGTTTGCAAAGAGATGTTTTGTTTATCCTCGAAACTACTTTGACTCTGCAACTTTTGATCGTAATGCTGGCTATTGTATACATCATGGTATGGGAACCTGGCATAATCCTTCTACGTTGAAGCGTTTGGTTCGTCCTCTTGTAAAACTTTTAAGATTTTATGTTAAGCCTTTTGGAGTTTGGTATCAGAATAGGGTAAATGACAAGATGGTTGATAATGCTGGTGTATTCAAAGAGATATATCTGAAGAATATAGGGAAAGAGTAATAAAAAATTAGACAGGGTGGCAACTATGGAGGCAAGAGTAATTAGTTCAGGGCTTTGCCTATATTAGTAAATAGGATTGTTATGTTCCCGGGGAGTAAGGTGGTTGGTAATGTGCATGTTGGTAACAATGTGATTATTGCCGCAAATTCTGTTGTAATAAACGATATTCCAGATAATTGTATTGTAGGAGGCATACCCGCTAGAATACTGTCAGAAGATAATAGTAGCTTTTTTAAATTGGAAGAAACAATGTTGTTTTTTGATATTCAGTTTGCTTTAAATTACATCAAAAAAAGAAAATATTAAAATGTACAACGATATTCAAATCATAATCATGGCTGGGGGCGTAGGCAGCCGTTTCTGGCCTATGTCAACTCCCGATTACCCAAAGCAGTTCATTGATGTGATGGGTGTCGGCCGTTCCCTCATACAATTGACAGTAGATAGATTGAAGCCAATCTGTCCTGTCGAGAACATGTGGGTAGTGACAAACGAGAAATATATCAGCATTGTCAAGGAACAAATCCCTGACATGCCAGTCGATAACATATTAGCAGAGCCGGAGGCTCGCAATACCGCTCCATGTATCGCTTATGCCTGCTGGAAGATCCAGAAGAAGCATCCTGATGCCAACATCGTGGTGACACCATCCGATGCCTTGGTCATCAATACTTCGGAGTATCAGCGAGTACTCAGCAAGGCATTGAGCTATACTTCCGATAAGAACGCCATCGTTACTATCGGTATTAAGCCAAGCCGCCCAGAAACAGGCTATGGCTATATCGCAGCAGCAGAGCCAACATCCGTAGATGAAATCTACAAGGTTGAGGCTTTCAAGGAAAAGCCAAACCTGGAGACTGCAGAGCAATACCTTGCTGCAGGCAATTACTATTGGAATGCCGGAATCTTCGTATGGAACATTGATACCATCAGTAAGGCAATCCGTACCTTCCAGCCTCAGCTTGCCAGCATCATGGACGAGATGGCACCTTCTTTCTATACTGAACAGGAGAAAGAGGTAGTCGGCAAACTCTTCCCAACCTGCGAGAAGATAAGCATTGACTATGCCGTGATGGAGAAGTCAAAGGAAATCTATACCTTGCCAGCCGAGTTCGGCTGGAGCGATTTAGGCAGCTGGGGCAGCCTCCGTACCTTACTTCCACAGGATGAGGCTGGCAATGCCAAGGTAGGCAAGGACATCTGCTTGTATGAATGCAAAAACTGCGTGGTTCATGCAGCCGATGAAAGCAAGGTGGTAGTTCAAGGCTTGGATGGCTATATCGTAGCCGAGAAGCACGGACAATTGCTTGTTTGCTCTTTGAAAGAGGAACAGAGAATTAAAGAGTTTGGGAAATAAGTCACCCCAAAATGATGTTGTATTTCTTAATTATAGACTTAATTAGACAAAAAATGACTTATTTTGCAAAATATAGAAATCGACTTGATTTGTCGGAATGGATGATACATTTTGTACACCAAAGAACAGGCAGCGAGACCTTGTCTGAACTTGCAACAATTGCGGCAAATGAGGGCTTTGAGATGGATAGCAGATATCATGACTATTATGACGAGGATGGTAATAAAAAATATATCTTGGATGAATATGTTGACAATGAATACAGAATAGATAACGATGCTTCTGGCTTCGATGTATTAAAGAAGATTCTCCATGATGGTTTTATCCATAGCGGATGGTCAATGCGCAAAGGTAACCCTACAGTATACGGTCCCGTGTCTGCAGTCTGTTTTACGGAAATGCCTCTATATGCTTTGGTGGAGTATGCTAAAGCTAGGGGGCAAGACCAGTAATCTATGGTCTGACTTCTGATCCTGTGGAAGTGCATCATGACAAAAGGGGAGTGTATCAAGGTAGGATGCTTTCTGAGAATCAGTTACCGTTAGACGAACAATATAGATATGTCTCGACAAAGCTTACGGCTAATCCTGCCGAGAAGAATATTGATTGGATGATGGAAAGGGAATGGAGATGGCCTTTGCCTTATGATAAGCTAGGAGTGCCAGGAATACCTTTCTTTCTTTCGAAAGAGTATGCTAGCTTTTTTTCCGAGATATACATAATTGTTTCCACAGATGAAGAACTGAATGAGATAACCAACTATCTGAGAACCTTATACGATTCGAAAAGTACAAATACAGGGATTGCATATAATATTCTTGCTATAGAATCTGCTAAGGTTATTTCTTTGGAGTCTATATCGAAACTTGATATTGCTAATCTTGTAAAGCTGGAATCTCTTCCATTCGCCCAAATTCATTTACCTATAAAATACAACGTCTCTCAAGAAGAAGCAGCAAAGATATTGGCTTGCTATGATAAAGCTTGCAAGCTTGCAGATGATGCGATTGATCAATATTTGAACGATAATCCTGATTTTAAAGAGGACTATGGCTATTGGGGCTTTGTTAATGTTACTGTGAGAGGATATAGTAAATGTATAGAAGTTCTTAGAGAAAAAGGAATGGCTAAATCCTATTCTGATGGTAAATATTATTTGGGGCAAATGTCTTCGTGTAGATCTATGAACATAGAATTACTTAAAGTGGGGGCATGGGCGGCTGCTCATTATCTGTCGGATACCCTTAATGAGTATTTTAGTGTAGATTTTCAGTTTGATTGAAAGTATCAATTAGAATAATGGATCAAGGGTAAAATATTATGACTCAAACAAAAATAGAGATATTGAGGGCTGGATGCGGTGATTGTCTCTTTATCACAATAGAAAATGATGATGAGAAATTCCGCATCCTTGTTGATGGCGGTGTATCTGCAACTTATGTAGATTTAAAATGTGGATACCCGATGTCTGGAGATTTGAAAAGCAAGTTGGAAAGTTTGAAAAGAAAACATGAACATATTGACCTGCTGATTATTACTCATATTGATGATGATCATATTGGTGGACTTTTGGAATGGTTTTCTCATGATTTTCCTGATAAGACTTTGCTTCATGAGGTTTGGTTTAATGACAACATGCTTGTTCCATCTTATCAATCGACTAATAATAGCAAAGCAAATGCAATTTCTCTCAAAAGTCTTTTAGATGAACATGGCCTTTCATACAAAAATGGTATAACGCAGGGGCAGGCATATCTATATAATTGGGGAAAGATAACAGTCCTGTCACCAAATGTGAAATATCATAATAAAATCGCAAAAGCATTACAAACAACTTTGGATCAACGAAATATGACAGATAATAGTGGCAGTGATGATTATCGAATTAGTATAGATGAGTTGATGGAACGTAAATGGAAAATTAATTTGAGTGATGCTAATAAGGCTTCCATTGCATTTCTTCTTACTACTAAAGAAGGAGAAAACAATCTGCTGCTTGGAGATGCAGATATAAATACAGTTATTCATTCTATAAAGGAGTTAGGCTATTCTAAAGATAACAAGTTGATGTGTGAATTTATCAAACTTCCCCATCATGGCAGTAAGAATAACTATACGGACAAATTTTTAGAGGTTGTTGCAACAAAGAATTTCGTTGTATCAACAGATGGCTCTATTTACGGGCATCCTGATAAAGAGGTAATTGCGCACCTCATCAGAAAAACGAATTCGAATATACTCTTTAATTATGATTCGGTTCTACAAAGGCTCTTTACTGTAAAGGACCTAGCTACTTATCCGATGATTAAATCAAGGTGTAAACTTTTTACTAATAATGACTTACATTGATCAAATAAAACGGCTTTCGGTAAAAGTAAATGCAGGAAGTGGCATTTTAGTAAAACCCCTTGCCGGAAACCATCTTTTCGTTTTTACAGCATATCATGTAATAAAAGACTTGGATGATTCGGAGATAGTGATATCGTTAGCTTCTGATTTAACTGAAGTATTTTCTTATACAATTATCAAATCTTATCATTCTACTGATATTGAAGAAGATGTTGCCATCATAGAAATTGAAACCACTTATCAAGTAGAGCAGCTTTCTCTGTGTGAGGACTACTATAAGTATCGGAATCTTCGTCATGTTGGCTTTCCTGAAATTCGAAGAAACAAAGATGAAGTTCGAAGCGATTTTATAGATTATTCTATAAAAGAGTTTGGGCAGATGTTGGGGGATAAGTTACTTGAATATGAATATGATAAGTTTCATCAGCAAGCGGAATTGAGTGAATGTTCAGGTGGAGGAATAATTGATGGGGATTATCATCTACTAGGAGTACATAAATGTATCTCAAACAGAGATGGCAGGGAATATAATGGAAAAAGTTCATGCATACCTATAAGAAATTTCAAAAAGTTGATATCACAAGAGGATGCTTTGAAGGGAATAATCTATCTTGATTTATTAACGTTTGCGAGTTTTACCCCAAAAGCATTTCCTCCTCCTGTTTCTCCAAAGAAGAAGATAGAGGATTTGAAGAGTTTGTTAGTTGATATAAACTTTTTGCTTATGCAAATTAACAAGCTATCACCTCAAGAAATATATGAGCAACTTAAAAGTCACAATAAGTTGTGGGGCGATAAAGAGGATATACATGATTATAAGGAAGATACTTGGATAGAGATAGTTAGATATCTCGTAGGATGTCGGCTTTTAACGGGTATTGAATTGAATAATGATAAGATTTGCCTTATTGCAGATAAGTTTCGTTTTGTATATTCAGAAGAGGAATTTGATATTTCTGAAGCAAGAGACTATGTTAAACCCTGCGTAATTGGAAAAATAGATAAAGATACTGTAGTAGTTGTTGGTGGAATAAAGTCTACTGACTACGATTATGATGTGTGCCCTTCTGAAAAGGAGGTGCCTAATATCAGTAGGGCTTATATCGAAGAGAATGGCTTGGATATTTCAAAAAGTGGTAAAAACATGTTGGCCTATGTGACTTTTGTTAATAATAAACTATTTGTCGATACGATAAATCATAATTCTAGAGCCATAGGAGAGCATTCAAATGAGCCCCTTGATTTTTATTTGAGTTTACTTAAAGATGCGATATATGGAAAAGACAAAGATAAATAGATACTTTTGTGATACTTTTGGTGTAGGTTCTACGATTGATATTTTTGTAACAGAGCCAATGAGTGTTGCAGACTTGGAGGAAGAATGGATAATGATACGTGATGATATTGCGATGAAATATCAGCGAAGTTTAACTGATGACTTTGAGAGGTGGAACTTTTATCTTTTCTATGTTGTCGAAGACATAGAATCTCTTCGGAGAAATCTGAAGTTTAAGATAGAACATAATACCCTCTCTTCTAGAAAGATTATTATTTCTGCAAAGGAGATTGAGGGAAATGATATTCCAGAATATCTAATTCATAAATATTTGTGTTATACCATTGAGACAGAAAATGCTGTTGATGGTAAACCATTTGTTAAGGATGATAAGGTTGTAGAATTGATAGAACGAAATAATCATGAAGATTAAATCAATTTATATACGGGCGTTTCGCTGTTTTGAAGAAGCAGATATTGATTTTTCAAAAGATGGTGTTAGTGCCAATTTAGTTGCCATACAGGCTCCTAATGGTTTTGGTAAAACCTCTCTTTTGGATGCCATAGAGTTTGGCATGACCAACAGAATTGAGCGATTTGAAAAGGCGAATTACAAAGATGACAATGTTGTAGATAAGAAGTTGCGAGATAAAAAGTCTTTTTTACATAATAAAGAATGTGTTAAAACCCCTATTAAAATAAGTATAGGTTGCGAGGATGGTGCTCGTTATGGAAATATTTATACAGATACGGATGAAAATCTATATGGTCGCAAAAATAATTTAAAGAATGAATATTTTCGAAGTGTCATCTTATCTCAAGATTGGTTTAGTGAATTCGTTTCTGCAACTGATCCAGAAAATCGATATGAAATATTTCTTAAATATTTTTATGATGGTGATGATATTGTAAGTTATAGGTTCAAGTTGAAACAGAAGATCAACGCTTTAAATGCAGAGAAAAATAAAACAGAAAAAAGAGTCGAGGACTTGGATGAGTTTTTGTCGGAACCTGTTACAGGTAATGTAAAAAATGAATTTGAAAAGCAACTTACTAAGTTAGAAGAACAGAATATCGTTTTTCCTACCCTCAGTGAACTTACAAAAGACAATTTGAATGAATCTATAGTTATTGTTGACAACAAAATAGTTTCTCTTTTGAAAAATCAGGAAAAGTTAGATTCTATTATACTACATCTTGATGATTCGCTTGAAGGAAAGTCTGATTGTCTGTCTTTATCTCAGCTCAGTATTGAGCTGATACATATAAAGAATGAGAAAATAAAACTCAAAAGAGTGAATGAAGAACTGGAAAAGCAATACAAACTTAAGCAGTTGCGAAAAGAATTGTCTTCGTTATTTAAGGTCAGAATGCCTTATAAGATAGAAAACGATGAATTAAACTTTGGATTAAATCATTTAATATCCCTTCATGATACTACCGTTGCCTTGGTTGAAAATGAGACAAAGCAAAAAAAAATAGAAGAAGAAATAAAAATATTGAAGGGAAAAGAGGCAACTCTCTGTAATGAGATATCGCAAGGAACAAAAAAGCGCCAATCTGTGATGGGGGAACTGAAATCTATTGATTCCAAACTTTCTTCTCTTGAAGATGATTATGCGAGATTTCAGAGCGAGTTACAGAGTATTGCTGCCAAAGACAAAAAAATACAAACCATAATTAAAGAGATTGATAATGCACGAAATAGGATTACCAAGCTTTCTTCCAGACGTATTACTTTGTCTTCATATGTGCAGAAAGTTAATGATTTGGACTTTGTCTTAATGTCTGATGACTTCTTCCCAGATACGGTTGTCGCTTTGAAAAATAATGTAGAAAAGCGAAAGCAACAGAAAGGAAAATTGGCAGAGGTAGAAGGGCTAATCAGTGGTCAAAAGGACTATCAAAATGTAGTAAGAAAATTAATTATCGATGTCCAAAATGTAAATAGTGTCCTAAAAGATGGAGTATGCCCAGTCTGTGGCTATGATTATAAATCGCAGGAGGAATTATTGCAACGAATAGAAGCAAATAATATCCTAGATGATTCGATAACGAATCTTATAGGACAAAAGCAACGTATCGTTGATGAAATTCAAAGTTTGTCTCGAGAAATTCAGAATGCTCAAACTAATCTTCTTGGTGTTATCTCTAATAAAGTTGAAAAATGTAATAAGCTCATCTATCAGCTTAAAGACTCTATTGTTGAGAAAGAAAGAGCTCAAGTAGAGTTAAAATCGGAAATTGAAACCCAAAAGGAGGCTATACAGAATTTGTCTTTGGAGTTTAAGGATTTCTCTTTGGAACAACTCCGCCTTGCTTATATGGAGCATAAATCAAGCAAAGAAATAGAATTTAAAGACGTCGATGAGTCAATAAGGAATAAGGAGAAAGAGAAAAATACGGTGCTTGAGACTGTTGAAAATAAGCAGAAATCCAAAGATGTTTTGCTTGTCCAATACTCTGCATTATTAACAATTCCAGAGTATTTGAATCTTTCTGAAAAGTTAAAGCAAGATTTACGTAGTCCTTCTTTTTCATCAATACAATGGAAAGATAGACTGGAGGTGGTTTCTGAAGAAATAAAGAAACTAGATATTCAAATTTCCGTCTTGAAAGATTCTATCCAGAAACTGGAGGTTGAGGGAATATCGGAGGATCAAATCGACTTGAATGTGGAATTAAAAAAAATATCGGAGTCTGAGATAGAGGATATGAAGACTAATGTTTCTAAAACATTGTCTTATCTGAATACTCAGTGTGAGGTGCATGAATTGGATCCTCTGCTAATAGAACAAAGTCTTGATATCAAGATGGTGAAAGTGGCGGTTAATGAAGCTCAGCAGCGTAATGCAAAATCAAAGTTGACTATAACTCGAAACATAAAAGAACTTGAAATCTTAAAAGACTTAATGGTGAAATCCATAAAATATATGGAGTATCAGGAAAATCTCGATGAAAAAAATAAATTAAAGAAGGTGCTCAGTACTTTAGAAAGTGAGTTGGAGTGTTGTTCAAATGAAAATGTATCATTAGAGAATTATATTAATGACTATGTTAATAATTTTTTTGATTTAGATTTGATTAATCGACTTTATAATACAATAGATCCACACCCTGATTATAAAAAAATAAAGTTTTCCTGTAATTTCGATAATATAAGGCCAAAGTTGAGTATTGTAATGAGACAAATCGATAAGGATATGAAGCCGATTGTTCCCAACTTATACTTTAGTACTGCGCAAATCAACATCTTGTCATTTTGTATCTTTTTGGCAAAAGCATTACATGCAAAGAATGACAAAGGGGAAGCTGTAGACTGTATATTTATCGATGATCCTATTCAATCTCTTGATGATATAAATATCTTGTCATTAATTGATTTGTTGAGAAATTTAGCTTTTACAAATAAAAAGCAGATTATTTTGACGACCCACGATAAGAATTTCTATGAATTGTTGAAACGCAAGATGCCTGCGAATCTTTTTAATTCAAAGTTTTTAAAACTTTATGAAAGGGGCAAAGTGACTGTAGATAAGACTTATTAAAAGATAACCTATTTTAAGGTTAAAAATGACATAATTATGGAAACTGTTAAAGTATTAAATATAGATATTCAGAATATTACTCGTCAGGAACTCTTGGAGAACCTGAAGGAGGGTGTTCTTGTGACTCCTAATCTTGACCATCTGATTAAGCTTCAGAAGGACAAGGAGTTTTATGATGTGTATCAGAAGTCGGAATGGGTGGTATGTGACAGCAAGATTCTCTACCTGTTCGGTAAGTTGTTGAAGACTCCCATCAAGGAAGCGATTCCGGGTTCCAGCTTCTTCACCTCTTATTATATGTATCATAAGGATGATGCAGACTGCAAAATCTTCTTGCTTGGTGCCAAGGAGGGTATTGCAGCCAAGGCGATGGAACGTATCAATGAGAAGGTGGGGCACAAGATGGTGGTAGGTGCTCATTCTCCTTCCTTTGGCTTCGAGAAGCATGAGGATGAATGCGAGGAGTTGGTTCGCATCGTGAACGAGAGTGGTGCTAATGTGCTGCTCGTTGGTGTGGGTGCTCCAAAGCAAGAGAAGTGGATTATGAAATATCGTGATAAGATGCCTGGAGTAAAGGTATTCATGGCTCTGGGTGCTACCATCGACTTCGAAGCAGGAACATTGAAACGTGCGCCTAAGATTTGGCAGAAAATCGGTATGGAGTGGCTGTATCGTTGCATGAAGGAGCCAAAGCGCCTCTTCAAGCGTTACTTCGTAGATGACATGCAGTTCTTCTATTACTTTGGTAAGCAGCTCTTGGGAATATACAAGGATCCTTTCCGAAAAAAGTAGGATTACTTTCTTCGGAAGAGCTTACATAGCAAGGCTATCGGAAGGAGGATGATAGCTGCTATGTAGGATAATATGATGCGTATGGCTTGCTTCATGCGTGCAAAAGTACAGCTTTATGTTGAAACAACAAAAGATTTTCTTTGAATTCTTGCGATTCTGCATTGGTTCAGCCAAGGATATTCCTGATTCCTTGAAGGAGGTGGATTGGAAGGAGCTGTATGCTATTGCCAAGAAACAATGCCTGGTGGGTGTTCTCTTTGATGGTATCAAGAAGTTGCCAAAGGAGTTGGCACCAGAGCAGAAGCTACTGATGCAATGGATTTGCAATGCTCGAATGTAGTTACATTACCAGATGGGTATGGGGAAATTACAGTGCCAACGATGAGCTTCAATGTTATATATATCCTCTCTCATCTCTATCGCCATGTGTTCACTGAGGGTATTGGCTTACGTCAATTAATAGACTACTACTTTGTTTTAGTGAAGAGTGAAGAACGAAGAGTGAAGAATCTGACGGCATTGCAGCGCGAGCTGAAATATCTTGGTTCATGGAAGTTTGCTGGGGCTGTGATGTATGTGCTGCATGAAGCTTTGGGGTTACCTGAGGCGAAAATGATTGCACCTATTGATGTGAATGAAGGTCGTTTTTTGTTGGCTGAAATCATGCAAGGAGGCAATTTTGGTCAATATGACACTAGACTTGGAAGCAAGGAGAATGAAGGCAAACTTCATCGCTATCTCAGAATGAGTTTGCGCAACTTACGCTTCGTGAAGCATTATCCTACCGAGGCATTGAGCGAACCATTGTTCAGAACTTGGTTTGCTTTATAGAAGAAGATACATGGAATAAGATAACAGATTTACGGGCGAACGGATCCCTCTCCCATTTTTTAAGCTACTTTTCGGTGATGGAGCTTAGTAGCCCGTTTTTATACAAATCGATTAAAATTGATATAATGAACGTAATAAAGACAGATATAGAAGGCGTACTCATCATTGAGCCTCGCCTTTTTAAAGATACTCGTGGCTATTTCTTTGAAAGCTTTAGCGAGTGAGAGTTTAAAGAGAAGGTAGAGCCATTGGTAAGCTACAAGGTGGAGTTCTGCTAGGACAATGAGAGCATGAGTTCTTATAGTGTAATGCGTGAAGGTAGAGTGATTATCATACCGTCCTTCTTTATTGATAAAGCGAGCTGCACTCGGCAATTTGAAAGCGAGCTTTCATTGCACTCATTGGCATCGTTTTTTCCCATTAAAGAAGGTTTTTTCGAAAACCTACCCGTCCTTCCTTACCCTTAAGGAAGGCTCCACCTTTCTCACCAAGCCTCTCTTCCCTCAGGGACGAGAGGATGTAACCGCCCTACTCGGTGCTCGGAACCGCTACGCTCTAAGGTTGGCGGAGCATCAAAGCCCTCGCCAGATTGTGCGGGATGGGACCGCATGGGAAAAGGTGGGGGATAGGCTGGGTATTGCCTTGCAGTAAGGCATGTTGGCAACGGATGGTGATAGAACTGGGATTGTCAAGTGGTTACCTTATGGCTGGCTTGCTTTTCCCAGCCAAGTTTATCGCAGAAAGAATCTTCGGATAGTCTTGTAAGCCCAGTGAATGGGCGTAAAGGTAATGAGATTTTTTCAAAGTGCCAAAGAATATAATAAGGGATTTGTATGGAAAAGAATAATCAGGCAGTAAGTATTCGCTGAAAGCCGTATTGTGTGCCTGACCAAAAACAAATACGGCAGCCAAGTCCCCCTAGATGTCTGGCACATAGTGGAAGTGCATGACCCGGTGTCATCTTCAAGGCAAAGGATGGAAAATAAGGGAAAAAGAACAGGGCATTTTGCAAAAACGAAATGCCCTGTTACTAAAATTACTTTTCTTTTCTTACACCTTTGAATGGTGTGCCGTCTTGCTTGACATCTATAAAACGTCCTGTAATGGTGTCACGTTTGACATATTGCTGCGTTTTGGAATTATAGGTCTGACTACGTTGTCTTACCATTCCATTACGATGTCCATCTCCACTAGGTGGATTTGTTGCCATAATAAACACCTCCTCTCTGTGCTAGGATTTAGACACTATTGTCTCAACACATGATATGTTGTAGCAAAAGCTGTGCCATTACAAAAAATAATAAGTTAGTGCCATATTGGCATAACAAGTTGGGCTTTAGGCTTGCGCTATTGTTGTATACTATAAAGTAATGAGGGAGTAAGGTCTTATGATGGTTTATTGTTGTGGTTTTATGGAAAAGGCGACAAATAGTGTTAAATGTTTCCTTTTTCTTGCATACTTCAATAAAAAATAGTAAATTTGCGCATTAATAACAAATTAAAGGGGGTTGAGTATGAAAAGAAATGAACTTTTGAGTAAAATTTCAGATATGCTGTTGCTTATTGGTCGCAGTATAGAACAACTTGGCTCTATGAATTTGAATAATGATGCAGTTTTAGCAGAAAATACTTTCAAGGATTTATTGAATGTAATATATAAGGCTAGTTTCGTTAATGCAAATAGTATCAAGCATAATATGCCTGGTATCGACTTGATAGATTTGGATAGGAAAATTTTAGTTCAAATTTCAAAAGAATGTACTAGGAGTAAAATCCAAGAATCTTTGGATAAAATTCCTAAAGATTATATTGATGGTTACAGTTTTTGGTTTCTGTCAATTTCAAAGCCGGCAAAGAGATTGCGAGGTCTTAAGTATAATGCGCCAGTCGGGATAAAATTTGCTGTTGACACTGATGCTATAAAAGATTCTGAATCACTCTTGTCTGATATGCAAGGTTTAGGTGTAGAAGAACTTGAGAATATTTTGAAAATATTAAATAGTGAATTTTCTCTGCTGTCTCTTGAAGAGCGAAAAACTTCGGGCTTAGCTATAGTCATACAGTATTTGTCGCAAGAACCATATTCATATGATGATGAAATCAATAGTATCCCTTTCGAGATAGATCAGAAAATAAAACTGAATAATTTAAAGGATTTATATGATGATTTCTTGAATTTTGTGTCAAACAGAGATATTGTACAAAAAGTTTATGATACATATGATCTTGAGGGGAAAAATAAAAGTCTCGCTGTATTGCATGCTATAAGGAAGGTATATTTGGAATTAAGTGAGAAAGAATCAGGTCTACCTCTCTTTCGTTCGATTTCTCGGCAATTGTATAAAAAAGTTGCTGATTGTCCAGAATTGAAGACGTTCCACAGAGAAGAGATTGAATTATATATTGATATTATCATGTATGATGCTTTTATTAAATGTAAAATATTTAAACGACCTGAGCTATGTTGATACCAGATAATGTTAGGCCAGAGAATAGTATCTATTTCAATGGGGCTATAATACTCAAAATTCTAATAGAAAAAAGAAAAAGAATGTTGATTGAGCTCTATTGTGATGTGATGCTTTCTCATAAAATGAGTTACAATGTGTTCATTTTAAGTTTAGACTGGTTGTTCTTGATAGGAGCTATAACATATAAAAATGAGGAGATATCAATATGTTCATAAAATCATTACAGATATGTACAGATGAATGTACGATTAGGGATATACAATTTCATAAAGGACTAAATTTGATAGTTGACGAAACAAATACAGAAAGTACCAAGACCGGAAATGGTGTTGGTAAGACAACTGTGCTTCGTCTTATCGATTTTTGTCTTGGAGGGAAGGGAGTGGAGATTTATTCTGATCCGGCTAACCACAAAGATATAATAAAAAATGTAAGAGATTTTTTGCAAGAGAAAAAAGTTGTGATTAAGCTCTTGTTATTTACTAATGATGGACAGGAAATTGTCATTAAGAGAAATTTTCTGAAACGTCAAAATGCATTGCGTGAAATTAATGGTGAAAATTATAAAACCGATGCGTTGTTTGTCGAAGCCTTAGAAAAATATACTCTTGGCTTGAATATAGCGAAGCCTTCGTATAGACAGATCATATCCCACAATTTTAGATATACCAATCAAAATGTTTCTAATGTCCTTAAGACTCTTACAATGGGTAAGGATATAGAGTATGAGTCACTATATTTGTTCCTTTTTGGCTGTTACAATGATAATGGAGCGGAAAGAAAAAAAATTAAAGAAGAAATAGGGGCAGAGGAAAAATTTAAAAAACGCTTGGAAGCTGATGGGGCAGATCAAAATGCATACAAAGCAATTTTAGGTGTAGTAAACAATGATATCAATTTGTTAGAAGCGAAGAAGGAAAATTTGAATATAAATCAAAATCTTGCAAGAGATTTAGATTTACTAAATGAGATTAAGTATGAAGTTAATAAGTTGACTTCAGAAATCTCTTTGCTGAAATTGCGTGAAAATATTCTTCTTCAAACTCTGGAGGAATTAGAAGGTGAGTATTCTAATATAGATATTAAAGAGTTAGAAAGTTTATACAAGCAAGCAAAAGCTTTGGTGCCAGATTTGCACAAAACTTTTGAGGAACTTGTTGGTTATCATAATCAGATGGTTGCAAATAAAGGTAAGTTTGCTAACAGTGCTTTGAAACAGTTGCGAGAAAACTTAGCAAAGAAAGGTTCGCAACTTTCAATTTTGTTGTCCAAAGAGCAACAACTGTCTGAGGTTGTAACGCAATCTGATACTTATGATGACTTGGAGTATTTAATTAATGAGATTAATCAAAAATACCAAAGAAAGGGAGAATTAGAAAGTAAAATAGAGCAAATAGAAGCTATAGTCAAGAAAATAGCAAGATTGAAGCTTAAGGAGAAGGAAATAAGTAATGACATGTACACCGATGAATTCCGTAAAAAATTACAGGATAAGTTGGATGTCTTCAATCAATATTTCTCTCAAGTTTCCAGAAAACTTTATAATGAGGAGTATTTAGTAAAATTTGATTTTGATGAGAAGAGAAAAATATATACCTTTTCTTCCTTGAATGCTAATCTAAGTTCTGGCAAGAAAATGGGAGAAATATCTTGTTTTGACATTGCGTATACAAAATTTGCTGATTCCCAAGAAATTCCTTGTTTGCATTTCTTGCTGAATGATAAAAAGGAATTGATGAGCGATAATCAATTGGTAGATATTGCGGAAGAGGTTGAGAAATGTGGCATTCAGTTTGTCGCATCTATTTTGCGTGATAAGCTACCTGCTCAATTAAATGATGAGAAGTATTTTGTTTTAAAGTTGTCACAACAAGAAAAATTGTTTAAAATAGAGGAAAATATATGAAACTGCTTTGAGCCTGCTTATACTACCTTGCACATTGTGGAGGCTATGAAGAAGGTGACAGACTTGGCGCAGATGGTGCCAGACATTCCTAATTGGGTGATCATGTCGATGGCAAGAATGGCTCAGTTGCTTGGCTCACCAATGGGTATCTGTCCTGCGAGAGTGAAGAAGCTCCAGATTTCTACTAATATCTGTGGTGAGAAGTTAAAGAACTGCGGTTATCAGTTTAAGTGGAGCTTCGAGGAAGCGCTTGCTGACTGGTTCGAGGATAATGACAGACAAGGGTTAAAATAATAATCAATAAATATGAAAGGAATCGTATTAGCAGGTGGTAGCGGTACTCGTTTGTATCCTATTACAAAGGGTATCAGCAAGCAGCTGATTCCTATCTTCGATAAACCGATGATATATTATCAATAACAAAGCTACTGTATTTGGTTATCGAGTAAGTGATCCTGAGCGATATGGCGTGGCAGAGTTTGATGAGCAAGGCAATTGCCTGAGTATCGAAGAGAAGCCTGAGCATTCAAAGAGCAATTATGCTGTAGTGGGCTTATACTTCTATCCTAACAAGGTGGTGGAAGTAGCTAAGCATATATCGAAGTCTTGGAGAAGCGACAGGGCTTGAAGGTAGCTTGCTTGGAAGGTATTGCTTATCGCCAAGGATGGATAGATAGTGATACGTTGCGTGAGAATGCTCAGCCAATGTTGAAGAATGACTATGGCAAATATCTCCTTTCAATTCTTGAAGAGAAAGAGCAAACATTAAAAAAGAATTTGGAATATTAATTTTTTGAACACGAATCTTACGAATAACACGAATATAGAGGTTATAGTTTCTCCTGAATGATTCGTGTAATTTGTGTTCGAATATATACATTGATTAGAATGAAAAATATTGTAATCACGGGCGGTGCTGGTTTCATCGGCTCACAT
>UMLS01013879.1_pt1 | contig 20071 bp, 10 predicted proteins | sample 1966561 | NCBI WGS metagenome assembly UMLS01 (sample SAMEA4836209, study PRJEB28245) | human gut metagenome | biome: gut microbiome; material: fecal sample | place: Denmark | collected 2008
TATTATGGATAAATGTATAGTCATCTAAAATACCCCAATTAACTGCTTGATTGCCTTGAAATGCGTATGGTGAACCGAAATCAATAAAATAGTTTCCAAATTTACCATTATACATCCTTTTCAGAATATTAAGACCATTAAGAGAGCATTCCACGTTGTCAAAGTTTGGGTACACTCCGCTTTCATAGCCGATGTAGAAAACTTTTCCGTCTTCAGGGGTTGCATTTTTACTTGCCACTCCGGCAAATGTGTCATCTAAGTCGTTGAGTTTAGCACTAACAGCCTTCTGACTCATCACCTTATCCTCAGCTTCGCCTGATTCCTGGACAACACTCTCCTTGTCGAACTTCTTATTCAAAGCATCATTCAAGGTCTTCTGGCTTACAACCTTATTGGTGCTCACGCCCAACTCCTGAGCCACTTCCAGCAAGGTTGTGTTTACCCAGCTGCTGCCATTCTCAGAATAGAGAACATTAATACCCTGAGGAACAACGAGATTACCAAAGTTTTTATACTTACCGGCTTCGGTCGCAAAATAATACAATTTTGCACCGATAACTTTCTCAGGCACAGTACCAAGACTAGCCACACCCATATACGTAGCACCTCTTACGAGCTTAAACTTTTCTATGATATTCGTTATCAACTCGTCCCAATAGCTATCCCTCTCGGCATTTACACACCAAGTGCCTCTGTCTGCATTCCAGTAATGAGCCCAACCGTCTATCACCACAAAGTCACCGGCCACACCACCAGCAGGGAACTTTCGGTTCACCTCATAGATGCTGCCATAATCTCCCTTGTAATGAGGATCTTCTTTATTAATATCGTTAGCCATAAAATATTATATTTGAGATAATTGGTTATACTTTTCTGCCAAATCGCTTTCCTTCTTACTTACCAGGAAGATGCTGATGGCACGATAGATAAGATATTTCTTGCATTCATCTGTCAGGGAAAGGATGATCTTCTGGTCGGTCACTTCCTTTTCATGCCCAGCATCAGTAGAATACACATTCTCTAACTTTTGATAAGGGATGTACGTGAACAGTTCAACCTCATGATCAAACACCATGCCAGTCTCCTTAGCATGGTTGGCATCATACCTTCCGGCAGTCCAGTACATCAGCACTCGCTTTCCTGTAGTTGGCGATGTGGTAATCATGCCCTTTGGTTTCTGGGGCGTTCCCTTGGTCCACCGGGAGGCTTGCATCTGAGCCTCCTTGCTGCCCGGTTCCATCAGCATAGTCAGCGTGCTTTGCCAACTTCGTAGCCTCAACTCTACCAGTCTCAGCCAGTCTTCAGGAATTGTCAGGCATCCATGACCATCTGTAAACTGTGTCTGGATGGCATCATAATCCTGCTTGCCGCTTTCGTTCAGCGAAACTTCTACTCTTTTGGGGAGAATCATTTGCGCTGGTGCTTGCAGCAAAATCTGTTGTGCTGCCGTTTCAATGGCTTGCTTCATTTCCGTGTCCGAATCATCCGTAATGATGTCATTAACCTCATCATGGATCACTTCGTCCATAGCTATGCGCATTTCCTTCACAAGTTCACTCATAAGAACTTCCATAAGCAAGAAACCTATTAAAAATTATAAACTACAAACTAAAACTCAATCACCACACCCAGCTCTTTAGCCTTCTCCTTCACAGCCTTAGGTGATTTCAGTTTCCTAACATCTACCTTATACGTCTTCTGGAGATAATTTTTTGCCTTAGTGATGTTCTCGAAATGAAGGGCATTCTCGTCCTTCACCTGCTCTTCTTTTTGTTGCTGAATCTGCACTTCTTCCGGCTGGCTCTCATCAATGATACGGCCTGCCTTCGTAAGAGGGTGCTTCCTAATGCATTCTGCCACCTGCTTGTTATCCGTAATGTACGAATAGGCATCGTTGCTGCACCGTTCAAACTCAATGTTCTTGATCAGTCCGCTCGGCAGAGTCACCACAAAAATGAGCATGCTCTTAGCTACAAATCTATACATATCTATTTGTGTTTATGGTGAGAAGGGATAGTGAGACTGCATTAGCCTCAACTATCCCCTAGATTGATATATGTAGAAAACTATCAGTTTCTTAAACGATGATTACGCTGCCTCCAAAATCTGCTCATCTGTAACACCATCACCTGTGAAGACTGGTCGGGCTACACGCGCATGAGCATCAGGGAAGGTCAGTACCCAGCAGCTATACTCCTCCATCACAACACCTGCAGTGTTACGAATCAAGAGATCCTTAGCGTTAAACTCATTTCTACTCCATACACCGAAAACGTATTTGTCAAGATAACGAGCATCCAGCAAGAACGCTCTACCATCCATACCCCATGAGTTAAAAGCATCGTGACGATAAATAAGAATCTTTGTACCCATGCTTTCGAACTTCTCAAAATCAAGTTTCCAACCCTGATAGTCCTTTTCGGTCTGGGTAATGATACGCTTGTTAGAGCGAAGATTTGCAAATGCCTGATAGATTAAGTTATCAACGAAGAGAAGTTTGGTACGGCTAGAGTTACCAGCACCCTTCAATACTGCAGCGATAAAAGCAGAAAGTTCCTTCTCGCTGATCACATACTCATATACTGTTTTTTCCTGCTCTACAGTTCCGTCACCGGTACCTTCTGGATTAGGTACTTTTACCTTTGCCTTAACAATTTCACCATTCTCATCTTTCTTGACAGCCCAATGGCCAATCTGCAAGTCCTTGCCTGCTTCCCAGTAAATACCGCCCATGGTATAGGTCAAACCAACTTTCTCGCCACCATTCGACATGCTCTTTACACCGAACAGACCACTTCGCTCCTGGCCATAACGCATATCGTCCATAGCCATTTTTTCCTGTCGTGTGAAGTCCCATTTTACCTGAGTCTTACTCATACGGTTGATAAGTGACTCCTCAACCTGCATGATAAATCGCTGGCAATACTGGAAGCTCTTATCTGGCATAGAGTAATAACTACCAGTTTCAACCTCTTTCTCGCCTGCGGCTCTTCCGAGGCGCATCAGAGTTGTACCTACCGGAATATTGTCTTCAAAGTCACGGTTGCCGCGCGAAGGGTTTTTCTTTCCATTCAGAGCGTAGGCAATAGGGTTATTGTCATTATCATGGCTGATTACACGGAACTGAAGAGGAATCAAAGTACTCTTATTCGTACCTGTCTCATCATAGCCATAGATGCCATCTACCATAATAACATCACCATTATCGAAAGCTGCCGGATTTTCTACCACGAAGGTTACAGAGTTACCATTGGTCTGCTTATTAACCTGAGTAGTAAGTTTTGACATGATAGGCTTCTGACCGATAGAATAGTATTCTACTCGGACAGAATCAATAGGAGTCATCTTCTTGGATGCACGTAAAATCTGATCAATAGGACAACTCTCCAATTTCATCTCTACGACTGTCGGGTTAACATGAGCTACATAGTAATCCCAGTTACCCATAGCTTCTTGCTGCTCCTGACTACCACCCTGCCACTGAGGACCAGAGCCACCTACACCGGGACCATTCAAAGGACCTGTCGCGCCACCACCACCTTCACCAGATGGAATAGCAGGAGGATTTTCTGCCATCGCATAAGAACTTCCACCACTAAGAATCATGACGAGTATCGCCATCATGAAACCAAACCATTTCTTAAACTGTTTCATAATCTATACATTTAAAATTATTAATTATAAATTTCTAATTCTACATTCCAACCATCTTGCTGTACACCTGTTCTGTACGGCTCTTTTCCTTTGGAAGTGAAGGCGCACCACCGCCACCATCGATGTTGATGTTCTTCTTGCCGCCCTGCTTGCCATCATGCAGTTGTTTCTGCTGGTCAATCTTCTCGTTCTTACCACGCTTGTAGCCTCGCTCTTCTGCATCGGCCACGGCCTTGTCGAAGTCCTTTATCTGGAAGAGGCGCAAGAAGTCTTCCTTCTTCAAGCCATACCGAGCTGCACGCCATATGAAACCATCATCATCGTGATCCTCGCCATCATCGCTACGCTTGTAAAGCCATTCTATCAAATCGGTAATCGCCTCAGGCTTCAATTTCGCTTCTTTAATAGCAGCGTCAAGTTCGGCATCTTCCTGCTCCATATTGGCAGCAAGTTGCTCATTGTCCTTTGCTAGTTTCTCGCTGGCTTCAAGTTTCTCTTTCTCGCTAGCTTTCAAGCGTGCTTTAGCTTTCTCGTCACCATTGATGGCATCAATATAGTCCTGACCCATTTCATCAATAATGAAATCGATAAAATTGAAGTCGCTGCCATCGGCATTTTTCTTGGTCACAAGACCTGTCACCAGACTTGGAGCATGAGGGTTGTCCTGCAGCATTTTATTAAAGTCATCCATTTTCTGCTTATTCTGGTCATACTGGTCGTAATCGGTCGAAAGTTGACCATAAACAGCCTCATCATCATCCATATTCAAGTCAGGATAACGCTGAGCAAGACGCTCTCGGAAAGAATCTCGCTTTGACTTAACATTCTGATTATCAATAGTTTCTTTTGCCATAAATATTCATTTTTAATATTTGTGTGCTAAATTAAGGAAAATTTCGCATAACTTATTGATAAAATGCGCAAGTTGCTATATTAACTTTGCTAGCATGAAACATAAAAATTCTATATCCCAAATAAACCCGATACGAGACCGTGAAATGATCATCCTCTATCGCAAGGCTCTCGAAGTGGTAGAATATCCTACTACTACAGATAAGATATGCGAAGTTGTTTCATCGCTTCCTACCACCTGCTACTATATCTCAGATACATCAGCATTCAGGTACGTTTCGCTGCGTCTCAAAGGTATCATTCCTAAGTTCGATTTGGCTTCCTATCGCAAACAGCAATTATATGAAGCTCTGTATGAAGAAGTGCTCAGGCTCAGGGAACAGCGAAGGGAAAAATCTCCATGCTTGTATAAACTGGTAGACTTAGCCCTGGAGCGGCCTGCTCCGTGCTTGGGGCTTTCTCCTCGTACCATCAGGCAGAAACTTTCTGCCTATTTCAATCAAAATCGAAAAAACAATTCCAAATAGTAATATTCTGTCTATGCGAACATTATATATAACTCTCATCTGTATTTTTCTGATGGCTATCATCGTACCGCTACATGCCTCGCTGGCTGTGTCTCCATCATCGTCATTATACACCCATTTCGCCTATATGTTCGGTCATGCCAACTTTATACACTGGGGTATCAACGGCTGGTGCATATTGATGGTTCATCATCAGTTCCGCTTCCATCGCCTACTGGCAGCATGGCTCTGCTCCGTGTTGATGTCATTCGTATACTATCCGGCATTACCTGTATTGGGTGCATCCGTATTGATTTCTTTCTTCATGGGATTCTCTGCGCAATGGTATTATCGGTATCACCGCATCTACTTCTGGCAGATGATGCTCGGTATGGCTATAGGTTTCCTTCTCCCTTACATAGCTGGTATCTTCCACATAGTCCTATTCTGTTTAGGTTTCATCTATGCCAAGGCAGAGAGATTTATCCGACATGCCAACACACTTAACATTTAACACTCAACACTTAACATTATTATATATAACGAATGCCAGTAGCAAAATCCTCCTCAAAGGTTCGACCTCAGCAGCAGATTTCTGATAAGAAGCTCAAAGAGATTCTTGAAGAAGATAAGAGAAGACTCCAAAGTCTCCTCGCTAGTTATCGTCCCATTACAGGAGAGAATGCCCCTGGACTTCGATTCGAATGCGTCATCACTGATTTCCTGAATGGAAAGAAGCTCTGGCTCCCAGTAGAAATGTTGAAGGAAAAGAAGTTCTGCGCCATCATCAAGTGTGGTTCTATAGAGGCCTTCTGCGATAAGTACATGCCCGACTTCGATCAAGAGAAGGCTCGCGATGCAGTTTTCCGGTATCTCATCCGCTTGCGCTGTAAGCATGATTTTTATTTCTTCGCCTACGCCTACGCCCGAATCAAGAATAAGGATGGAGGTGAAGATATACCTTTTCTCCTCAACCATGGACAGATTGGTCTTACTAAGGAGTTTGAAAGACAGCGACTTCATGGCGTACTAGGCTCTATCCTGGTTATACTCCTCAAATGCCGCCAGTGGGGTGGTTCTACTGATACAGATGTCTATATGGGATGGATTCAGATATTCTGGATGATCAACTGGAATAGCAACATCATTGGTCACCAGTCATCATCTGCCACCCAGGTGTTCGATATGTACGAGAAATTGATGAATGCCATTCCTACATGGCTGTTCTATGATATTGGAATACCTTTTAAAGAGGATCCTCGCAAACTCAAAACATCAAGCACACAGAATAACATCAAGTATCTCATACCACGCGATTGCAAGATACAAACAGGTTCCGCCAGAAACCCAGAGTCCTGCCGTTCTGCCGATGCTGCCATGGCACATATCACAGAGGAAGCCTTCTTCCCGAATACTACCGAGTGGACTCCCCAGAAGGTTATCAACGCTGCGGTTTCTTCTATCCGTGTCACCGTGCCATTAACATTCATCGTCCGAGAATCAACGCCAAACGGACGTGAGAATGAGTTTCATGACGAATGGGTCCGTGCCAACTCTTTCGATAAGGATGGAAAACGCCTCTCTATCTATACTCCATACTTCGTGCCATGGTTCGATATTGAGAAGTATATCCTTCCATTCAAAACAGAGCAAGAGAAAATAGACTTTGTTATCTGGTTATACAAGAATCGTGAAGATGAGCAATATCATGGCTCTTACTTCTGGTGGCTTTGGGAAATCAAGGGTGCTACGCTTGAAGGAATCCATTGGTATGTGAACGAGTGCAAGAAGTATAATGATTTAGACGGTATGCGCCAGGAATACCCTTCTGATGATGTAGAAGCCTTCCTCTTCTCTGGTACAACTGTCTTCGACCCATACAAGTTGAAGGAAATGGAAGAGGATTGCAAAGGCATTGAGCCTATCATGGTGGGTGACATTGAAGGTGATTCTTATGATGCTGCCGATGATGCTTGTATGAACAACATCCGCTTCATCGAGCGTTCAGGCGGACCATTGAAGGTGTGGGCTGGACCAGACAACTCTGAGATTGTCAGACATCGGTATATCGTAGCCTGCGATATTGGCGGTTCTCACAAAACCTCCGACTTCTCAGATATTGTAGTCCTTGACCGATACGATGAAATCTATGGTGGTGTACCGGAAATCGTAGCTGAGTGGCATGGTCACTGCGATGCCGATCAGTTAGCCATGCGCTGTGCCCAGATAGCCCATTTCTATAATGATGCTTATCTGGTCATTGAGAACAATACTGCCTACTCGCGCATGAACAATACTGAGGGTAACCAGTCAGAGCTGTTCTTCCCTATCCTCCTCCCACTCTATGACAACCTGTATAGTGCCTCCCAGTCCAAACTGAAGAAGGTGAAGAATATCGAAATGAAATGGGGATTCAATACCAATAAGGCAACCAAGGTGGCAGTAGTGAAGACCATGGCACGCATCATCCGTGATGGCGGCTATATGGAACGAGAACTTGCAGCAATAGACGAATGTACCTATTTCCTCTATTACAAACAGAACGACTGCTATGGAGCAGTAGCCGGTAAGCATGATGACCGTGTTATGGCCAGAGCCATAGCCCTCTACGTAGAGAAGGATATGCCTGCACCTGAAATAGTCCCATTCCGTTCAAAAGCAGAGATAGAACGTGAACGTCTCCGCAACCGTCCACCTGTAGTAGCCGAGTTGTCAGGCATAGGTGGTGGCAGCTAGCCTCTATATAGCCAGCATTATAATCCGTCCCCTGTATAGTCACCGTTCCAGGCGATTCTATCGCCTGTCCATATAAGTTAATAATTAAAAGTAAAAAGAAAAATGAAACAAAGTTATTCTAACCTGCTGCGTAAGATGCTCATAGCCATCTACCAGCCTATCGTCACTCGTATCGAACTCTTCCGTGCTACACGCATGTGGCAAAAAGGAGTCAAGGCAACCATTGCCAAGTATAAAGAATGTGATGCGCCTCGTTTCTACATGCTCTACGACCAGTCGCATAAAGATTGGGCGATTATGACCTACGATCCTAACCGCAAGTGCATGCTCGCCTATCGAAAATTAGTCCAAATGGGCAAGTGGAAGGCAACACGCTACTTCAAGAACGTAGATGACATCAAGGCTGCCTCCTACTACTATACCCCTTCCAAGTGGGGAGCGCAAGGCTGCGATGCTGACAACAAGGTGCGCACAACCAAACTAAAAAACTGGCAAGAGTATTACATGTACCGAGTTTCTACCCTGATGCTTAAGTTACGCATATACAAGAAGAAACATGGTATTGACTAAACAAAAAGAAGAGGAGACCATCACGGCTTCCTCTTCACCACAATCAAATAACCTTAAAAACTAATAAACCTAAAAAATAAAATAATCTAAAATAAGAACTGAACAACATTTCGTTCAATATTATGAATTAACTAAGAACTTCTTTTCTACATAGCTGCCGAAGGAAGAGCTGCCAAATCATTTGCTCCATCGTTTACATCTTTCAGATGTGCTGCAGGCGTACCAGTCTGCTGTTGTTCAACTCCTGCAGTAGGCATTTCGCCATTCGCTTGCTGCTGCGCTTGCATGGCTTGTAGCTTCTCCAACTGTTCCTTGAAGTACTTCTTCATTCTGCTCGTACCAGGGAATTGCCCTACCGTAAGCATTGTGTATGGATCCATCTTACCGCTAGTCATGAAGCTCCAAGCCATATCGTTGTTCGTGGCTCTGATGATTGGGCTGTAAGCATCCAGGTCGATGGCTACGTCTAGATCCATATCCCTCATGGTCTCAGAATTGAAGTGAATTTCAAATTCATCACCTGTCAGTTTCACGCTGTCAGCATCGGTACAAAATTCCTGTATCAGGTAAAGTTTCTTCTTAGCCACACGTACCTTAAAGTTGTTGAAACTCTCAACAAAGTCCTGTATGGTGGTTGAAGATGATTCTCTTTCCAACTGATATTGCTTACCGCTGGTATTCCGGTGCTGACCTTGTAGAGCACCCTGTACACCACTCCCCTCGCTTGCCATCGTCTTGGCAAAGTTCACCATGAAGTCAACACCTGCCGGAATACTCTTGTTGACCAATGTCTGAGGTGGTTTACCTCCATTCTTCGAGTTCCACAAGATAATACTATCTGTTTTGGTATAGTTCACCTGCATTTCATCGATGCTCTGTTTCTCGCTCAATGCGTTCTCGTCAACAAGCATCGTTCCCTTGGCACCATTCGCTACAATGAAGTTGATCATCATCATGTAATGATTCAAGGTGCGCTGATTGTTTTCGGCTCGCATCGTAAAACTTCTTACTTCGCCATTCAAGCATGGATAGGCAACGAAGGTGTATGGATGGATAGAGGTTCTGAATCCGTCCCTGAGCACATAGTATGGTGATTCCCTGGCATCCAGCAGATAGCCATTCGGTGTGATATATCTTCTGAACCAGTAGGTTTCAGCCTCATCCTTAATTTCGATGGTCTTAAGTTCAGAAGGGTCTACATAGTAGATTGGCTCACCATTCTCATCGAGCACAGGAAGGCCATTTTCATCTTTCATGATGTTGGATTCCTCTATCTTGCGCTTCTTTTCCTCATAGAAGGCTCGCTGGTCAGGAGAAGCATAGCCACAATCTCCACTCTCCCAGTCATGAACCCAGATGGCAGGTCTGGTTTCTTTTGTCCAAATTTCCAATACCCGGTACTTGCCTACTACTGAAGAATGCGTGAAATCATCTATTCCGGCATACTGGGCTTCACCAGTCGGGTGATAAGTCTGTTCGGGCGCGAAATGGTGCTGCGTCTGTAGATAGATCTCACTGAGTTTATTAGCCTCTTCCTTGCTTCCATTTGTAAAGGTAGCAATAATCTCTCGCCAAGTCAAATCATGAGCCTCAGCAATAAATTCCACATCGCTCAGGTCATACTTAAAGAAAGGTGGTAAAGCTAGCTTAAAGATGTCTACAGAATAGTCAAAGATGCCATTCTTGCCATCCCTTCTGCCATAATAGGTTTTCATGCCCACAAAGGCGAAGACACAGAAGGCATAAAACATTCTCGCATCTAACTCTTGCCTGTCGTTCAAGTTGTCGTTCTGACGAAGATATTCATTGAAGAAACTGATATAGTCTTCCTCGTTTGGATCCACGGCACTACATGTAGCAGTACTGCGCTGCTGGCGCACAAGACCAACGAGCGAAAGAAGTTTGTCTCCGATTACATCGTATTCCAGTATTGGCATACCTTTCAGTTCCATATACTGCCGGATGGTAATCTTTCTTCCGTTCCATTCTATCAGCTCTTCCAACTGTCTTCCCATTACGAAGTCTTGCGCTCGCTTCCACTTCTTTCTCAGTTCTGCACCATCATAGAAGTATTGGCAAGCCCATTGCAGCAACAGAAGATTGCTTTCGCTCTGCGTAAACCGCTCCCGGCTCACTCCTTCAAGTGAGTCAGGTCCCGGCTCTGCATAGTTCGATATGTCATTTATTACATGATTGTCAACCATAATTCTTAATTTTTCGCCAAAAATACTCTTTTTTTTGCCAACCTTTGTGATAATCTGCGCAAATTATCACTCTTTATGCTCCCTTATATTGTATTTTTGTTCCGCAATTCAATTTAAAACGTTTTAAATCATGGGTAAATCAATCAATGTACATGAAGCCTGCGTCATTACTAAAGATGATAAAGGCAACTTGTCTCTGGTAGGAAAGGCAAAAGAAGCCCTTACCTCCTTAGATAAGCACAAGGTTGCTATCCACATCAAACTCTGCGATAGCAAAAAAGATGATGTAGAAAAGTTTCTTCAGGAGAATAATGTTCCTTTTACCTCTATCACCGCAAAGGGTGAATCACCAGAAGGTAAAGATGAAAAGGGCGAGAAGAAGAATGATTCTACAGTTACCGTTGTTCCTAGATCCAAGTTCGTCACACTCGATGGCGATTGGTCCTGGTGTTTGGATAGCATCGTCCAACGTCTCTGGGGCGAAAAAAAGAAGGAGAATCCGAAGAGTGAGCAGCAGCGCATGGATGATAGCATGGCTGATTACATACGCTGGGCATCACCAAAGAAAAAGGAACCAGAGAATGCATCTGGTACTTCTCTCGGATAACATCGCTCCAACATCTTCAACTTTAAACACACAAATGATTCATTAATCATAACTATTTTAAATTTATTTGGAATTAGATTTTTTATAACTATCAAAAAGGGACTCGCTGTGAAGCAAGTCCCTTTTTCTGTTTGTAGAAATATCGAACATAAAATTGAATTGGCCAAAGCCTATTTTCGAAAATATAGAACATTTTCTAGAGTGAAGTAGCCCGAAGGCTACTCCATTCCGTTCAACGTTTTAAGCAGCTCCTTTCTAGTATTCCGAATCTCTACCAGTTTAGCAGCATCGTTTGTACCATCCATTTGCTTCTTAGCCTTATTCATCTTCCTTCTTGCAGCAGAGATAGCCTTTCTAGCCGCAAACAGTCGCTTGTTGGTCTTGCTGTTCTTAAAGGCATTTGCCTTCGCCTTATCAACATCCTTCAAACGCTGATACTCCTGATAAGTCTCAATGGTTCCGTTCCAGACGTTCTGTATTCTCCAATCCTCCGTCACGTCCTCTGCCTTAGCCTTCATCAGGTACTTGCTTTCAGCCTTCTCCATTTCCTTCAAGTCTTCATCACCGTTCAGATAACCCTGCACCATGTCCAGAGCCTCCTTCTGGGTGAAAGCCTTGTAATCACTCTGCGAGAGGAATTTCTTCATCTTCTGTCGCATCTTCTTCTTTTCCGTGATACTCTTGGCAGCATCAAAGCGTTTACTAGCCTCCTGTAAGGAAGTCACTCCATCGCTCATTTCTGCACTCTCCAGTGCCTTCACCGAACCGATGGCAGCCTTAATCTGAGCCTCAGGATCAATACCATTGCGCTGGCAGCTCTGATAGGTCATCACCACGCCCTCCATGTCACCGCTAAGAATAAAGTCCTTGAAGTAACTCTGAGCCTTCCATGGAGAGAACCCCTTAGAAGAAGGGAAGAAGAAATCAACGGCCTTGAACTCCTTGTTCTCCTGACTCGGAATCAGGAAAGGTGCCCAGTACAAAGCATCCTTATAAAGCAGTCCGATGGTCTTGCCATACTTGCGCTGAATCTCCTGATCTGCATGGCTGGCTTGGAAATCACTCAGATAATTAATATCATCAAGCGTCATTCTCACCATAGGGTTAGCCTTACCTATCATTCGCTGTACCATAGGTCCAGGGAACTCTAGTTCTCCCTTATGATTGAAAAGGTATTCCGGAACCTCACGGAACTGCTTACCATGTCTCACATACATTTCCGTTCCATCCTCATATCTGCCAAGGAAAATCTTGCTCTGCTGACCAAGACTGTTGCCTCGCATCAGATAGTCATACCATTTCATGCCCTCGTCACCATAAGCCAGTTCATACATGCTTTTATAGCTTGGGTTGGTCTTCCTGATCTCCTCAGCCTTTTTGCGCTCCTTCTCCTCGTCCAGGGCACGGAAGGCAGCATTGATGCCATTGGCAATGCCCTCATAGAATACCATGAATCCGATACCATAACAGAGGAGTGCAGAAATCTGTCTGCTTCTTCTGCCTTCATCCTCCGGTGTAAGTTCCTTGTGTTTGAGCCTCTTGTAATACTGCTTGAAGTTCTCAAAGGTAGCCTCATTCCAGATAGATCCATAACCGGTTAATGCCAGGAAGTGGCGTGTAGTAGAAGCATTCCAGTCTGGCGAAAGAAGAACTCGTCCTGCATAGCGCAAGGTTCGATGGCTGGCTCCCAACACATCCCAGTGCTGACCGCCAAACATATCGTTCACAAACTGTCCGTCCTCGTCCAAAGCCCGGCTCAGTTCCTCCTCAGTCCAACCCTTCTTCTTGGCACGCTCTTTGGTCTTGTCTGCCCTCATACGATAGGTAGCAAGTTTCAGTCCGTCATGAAGGAAATCCCACAAAGCTACATCCATGCCCTTATTGATGAGCGAAAGCATCTGCGTTGCCACCGTCAATGGCATAGAAGCCTTAGCCACCGTTCCGGAAATTTTATTTCCGTCCTTCAACCTCTTCTGCACCTTTATCATCGCATCGCGCATGTTGTCAAACATGTTCTGTACATCCGCTGCAGCATAGTCGTTGGTCGCTCCGAACTTCACCAGATGGCTAGCAGCCTCTTGGAAGTCCTCAGGATTGGCGAAGCAAGGCAGCTCATGGTTCTTGGCTGTATCTGCAAAGATATACTTCATAAAGTTGGCCATAGCCTTCTTAGGACCAAACTCCACCATATTCTGTACCATATAAACCTCCGTCAATGCTCCAGCATGGAAACCACTAAAGCCCAATTCCAGTTTCTTGGCACTAGAAGCAAGCGTATCAAACGTTTTCCAGAATGGGGATGACTGATAGGTATCAAACACAACACCAAATCTGTCACCGGCACTAGCCTCACTATAGAGCACCTTTTCGTTGTCAGTGATAGGATTCTTCACCTTCACTTGCTTTGGAGATACATTATATACCCATACAGGGCCTACGCCCGGAATCTCAAAGTACTTATATTGCTCCAAATTGAATGGAGCAGAAGAAGAAAGTAGTGGATCAGTAGAAATTACCTCTCCTTTTTCATTCCGCTCTATCACGTTCAGTCCGGTCAACTCCTGCAACATGGTCTTGTTAGCCCAAGCCTCAATATTACTTCTGCTGTAGTAGGCCATCATTTTCGTGATGTCTGTAGTCTTTGGCACAAGTCCGGCATAAATACCTTCCATTAATGTACTGATGGTTCTCGGCTTCTCATTCGGACTCTTGGTGCGCTGCCTATTCTCCACAAAGGTAGCATACGCCTCAGGATCAGATTTCTCTTTATCCCAAATATGATTTACGTAGTCAACATTATAACCAGTGCCAGCTTTCAAAGTATGATTATCCATTAACCAGTCGTAGGTATAGTTATACCAGTCACGGATGGAATCAATGGCAGCCTGCATTTCAGGAGAAAGTTCCTTATAATTGATACGTCCTGGCACTACCCTCTCTTTTACGAGTTTCAAAACATGTTTACTGAGGATGTCCGTTCCATCACATGGAACAAAACCTTCTTCGCCTTGGTGATTGGCATTAATTGCCTGAGCCATTTTGCTTGCCACCTCGCTCACAGCCTTAGGATCATCGTATACCTCTATCTCCTTGCCTTTTTTAATCTCTGTATGCTTGGTAATCAAGTCTGTCACGTATGGCTGGATAGCCTCAACATCAGCTGGCTGGATATGGATATGTCCCTTATCAAAGACACCAGTGGCATTCAGATTGTGCGCCATGTCACGCAAACGTCTAGGAGCCTCTATTATATAAGGTATAGTCTCGGCAAGTTTTTCTGCCCGGTTTTTCTTTCCCTTGTAATCAGATAGTAACTTGTCAAAAACACCGCTATCAGCCATCTTCTCGATTCTATTCTTCACATCATTGATATAGATGGCATCATCTGCACTCGCCTCCTCCATATTCTTGCGTCTATGAATCACGGCATGCTTAACGGTCATTGCTGCACCTTCCTTGCTCACGTCCGTACTGGTCACTTCTGCCAAATCCTGCATTACCTGCTGCTCCAGTGCATCAGCCTTCGGATTGGTCTCTGCTGGGTAAATCTTACCCTCATATAAGTCCAGATCGGCTTGCTGCTGCTCCAGCAGATCATGTTTGGCCAGCCAGTCCTCATACTTGCGTTTCACCTCCTCCTGCTTCTTCTTTTCGAAGGCAAACATATCTGGCAAAGGGTCTTCCTGGTCCTTCATGGCTGCCTGCCATTTCTCATATTCATGAATACGATTCATGTAGGCATCATCCTCTTCATTTTCCATTCTGATAGGCATACCAGTAAGTTCCTCGCCAACAAGGTGGTGGCGTTCACGCCAGTCTTTATTGAGCTGTGCCCATTCCTTTTTGCCTGCTTCATCCTTATCAATGTCGTAGAACATTGGAGGCTCTGGGTTCTCTTTATCCTCGCGTGCATTCTGCCATTTGCGCCACTCCTGTACACGTTTCATGTACTGAATAGTGCTTTCGCCCTTCTTCTGGCGTGGTTTACCCTTACCTGCACCATCAGATAGCGCATCCTTGATTTCAGCATTGCTAGCCTGCTTCATCATGGCTTCCTGCTTCTCCCGAGGCATTTCGTCCCAAACGTGAAGAGCCTTGCCAGCCTTCATCAGATAGTATCTCAAATCCTTGTCATTGAGAAGTCCCGGCACACGAACACCCAGCTTCTTAAGCACCTTGATAAGATAATGCTTAATCTTGGTCCAAAGAGAAAAGTCCTCAGCAGTCTTAGGACCCTCCTCGGCAAGATGAGCGATATACTCCTGCGTTCCCACATTCATGCGGTCAGGGTTCTTCCAGTCCGGATCATACTTGTTGGCAATATCCAAAATCTTACCGCGAGTGCTTGCTGCGACAGAATTATAAACGAAATTAGCGAACTTTCTCACGCCATCTTCGCCACCAAGAAGTACTTCCATACCCTCATGGCCTATCTTCTCATGCAGCACCGTTCTCTCTGCTTCGTTGGCATCAGCACAATTAGGCAGATAAACATGTACCGTGTGCGTAGTAGGGTCATACCATCCTGTAGCACCATTTTTCACATCACTCAAATAAGCATCTGGAACCTCATCCACAGAAGTGTAAACTGTAGCCTCAGCACCACCCAGTTTGTTGGCAGTGTTCACTACCCGGTCGCTCACTTGTTTCTGCTTGTCTGCATCCCAGTTGTTCTTGAAGATAGAGCTGCCAAGTCGTGCCAATACATTTCTGCCAGACAAGTCATCCTTATTCAGCAGAGGAGCAATCACGCCCTGGGTCAACTGCACCGGAATACCATTGCCAATGATGGTGTGGGCCAAAGATTCCGTCTTAGGCAATTTATAGTCATCGCCCAGTCCGGTAATCCTAGCCAATACCCTACCATCTGCACGCAATACCTTTCCACCCGGCATGATGATCACATCACCACTCTTGGTTCTCAGCGTAGGCAGAATTTCATCCCCATAGGCATGAGGAATCTTGCCATCGGCATAAGCACTACCCATTACATAAAGAGGCTTCTCCACCTTCTGCCAGTCGATTCCGTCAGCCTTCAATCTGGCATCCATCCATGGAGCCACACCGCTTTCCTTCACCTTCAAAGTAGGAAGAATATCCTCCACAGCCTCTAGCCATCCACCCTTACGTGGTTGCTTCTTTGGCTTTTCAGGCAGTTCTCCGTCCTTCACGGCTCTAATAATCAGTCGTTCCCTGCTGGTATAGCCTCCAAAATCTGCGGCATTATACACATCAGAATCCCATGTATAGCCATTCTTATCAAGTGACTTGGTGATAATCTTCATCGCCTCAGAGTCCTTGTAGCCCTTGACGTTTTCGATAGTCACCACTCGCGGCTTCACGGCATCAATGAAGTCGGCAGTACTCTTGGCAGTCTCCTTGTCAAGTTCCACCTCTCCACTATTACTTTTGGCCTGCGAATAGTTCTTGCATACAGGCGAAGCATGGAAATACTCAACCTCACCATCAATATGCTTCACTAGTTCCTTCGGGTCCACGTCTCTCACGTCAGCCGTTACAATATGCTGCCCGAAGTTATTGCGATATACACCGCTTATCTTTCGGTCATATTCCACAGCCACGACTGGGTCGATGATACCCTTCAAACCTTCCTCTACCAGTCCACCACCGCTAAAGTAGGTTCCAGCCTTCATCAGAGAATCAGGATGCTTCTTCAATTTCTGCTCCATGATAGGTGATTTCACCTCAGTCACTCGATGAAATCGGACATCGCTCTTGCGAGAATTGAAACGCTTAGAAGGAGGAATAACGTCACCCTTATCATCATAGGTAACAAGGTCGTTCAACTTTCTATTATTCTTGGCATTCTTGTATTTATACTCCTTGCCATCATCAAAGCCAAACTCGTTTGCGTCATTACCATCCCACCACAGTTGATTAGCTGGCACTTCATCCTCGATGATACGATATTTGCCTTCCAGTCGGTTCGTTCCGTGCATGTCGGCATATTTCTTAGAAGGAGTGACCCAGTCACCATCACGTAACTTACCTTCCTTCACGGAAGTAGGAACAGCACGATAAACCTTTACCTTAACATCCTTCTCGCCATTCTTAATGGCATCAATAGCCGTATTGATAGCTTTCACAGATTCCAATCCATGAGGAGTGTTCTGCGAATAACGCTCAGGGTGAGAGAAGTAATCATCTGGCTGAGGAGAATAGCCCAAGGCAATATCCTCCAGGTTCACATCCGAACCGCTGGATTCCCAATCGTCACGTCTCGCCTTGTCGCTTTCATATCCAGGGTTTCCCGGTGCAGCCCATGCACCTACGCCCTGATATGCGCTTTCGGTATCATCATACCCCTTGCGTCTGGCAGCTTCATCAAGCATTTCCCTGGCAGTAGCATCATCACCCTTGGCAAGAGCATCCATATACTGCTTGTCAAGTTGATCATCAGGAATCAGAGAAAGTTCCTCCAGGTGCTTTTGTCGCTTGGCTTCCTCTTCCTCAGCTCTCTTTCTTGCAGCTTCCATGGCGTTACGCTGCGCCTCCATCTGCTGCTTGCGCTCCTCTATCATGGCATCAACGTCACCAAAGTTCTCCTTCAAGGCTTCATTTACAGGCACGGTGTACTTAAGAAGTTCCTTGAAAGAGGAAATCTTATCTTCATTTGCCTGCAACAGATGGCGTTTGATATTGGCTCGGGCACGTGCAGCCTCAGCAGTAGAACCCTTCTTTATAGCATTGGCATACATCGCCACATCAGCCTCATCAACCCCAAATTGCTGAGAAACAGCCTTTATTTTATCCTCCACAGATAAATTTCCATCATTTCCCTTGGCGGTTTCAGAATTATTATCTACCTTTGCACGCATAAAAGCATTTCCATCGGTTTTGCGTGCTCCTTCCGGAGTGTAAGTGTTGCCTTCTGCAACATGGGACGCATCTGATGGATTTGCTTTTCTATCTGAATAGAAATTCTGAAAATGTTCCTTATTTCCCACAGGTTTTGTTACCACAGTATAAGTAACGCCACTCTCTTTATCTGTATATGAGTATTCTATCGTTCCTTTTTTACTAGGTTTGCGAGTAGAAACGTTCAACATTTTTGGAAGTGAAAGAATATCATCAACAGTGATATAATTCTTGTTTACACCAAAGTGACGATATAAGCTATGTTTAGTTCCAGCATGATCATCATTTCCCTGTCGCATAACCATAATTCTTTCTGCTCCACCACTAGTAAATGAAAAATCTTTATTATTATCTTTACCAGAATAAACATCAGCTACAACCTGCTGAGCCTTATCAAGTTCTCGACCTTCAAACTGTGAAGCAACATTCTTCATACGTTTCTTGGTAGTAGAACCCATAAACTTGATGTCATCAGCATTCTCAGCCTCATGAAGTTTAGTACGTGGATCCACACCATTCGCCAAGTCTCTCAACACAAGATTACGAATATCCTCCAAGGTCATTTTCTTAATGTCCTCAGGCTTCCACTTCGTAAATGTATCAAGAGTCCAATACCAGAACTTCTTCAGCCACTCCTTCAACTTATTGATAACACTCAGTTCCTTGGCTGTATCAAGTGGATTCTCCTTGATAGCATCCTTAGTCATCTGTTCCAGAATGGCAGCTCCGTCCTCACCGGTCAAACGAGCAAAAGCCTCATCGCAAATCTGCTCATCTGTCAGATGATTATAGTTAGGATCCTGCTTCAAATCAGCAAATAGCTGGGTCTGCATGATGAGTTTATCACCATGCTCTATAAGTTCCGGATTCATGTTTTTGGCAGCAGTACGCCAAAGATGCTGGTACTCATGGATAGGAGTATTGGGATTCAGATGCTCCTGGTTCAGCACAATCTCCTTGCCATCAGTATAGCCATAAACCACACCCTTACCCTTTAAATACTGCACTCCAGGCTCAGCTACAGCCTTCAACTGATTATCTAACTCAACATACTTATGGAACAAGTCATCAAGTGTATCTTGATACTTTTCAAAGGATTTATCCCTGTAGTCAGTCCAAACATCATCTGGAATATCGTTCTCAGAAGATAAGCCATGCTGATCCATATAGTCCTGCATTAACTGATTTTGATACTCTGCGCGCTCTTTCTTCTTGGCATTATAGGAATCCTCGGTTTCTTTAATCTGCTTCTCTAACTCGATTCTCTTATTGAGCAGAGATTCTGCCTTATAAGGGTCAAACTCGCTAGGGACATCACCCTTTACGTCCTTAATCTGTTCCTCAAATGGCTTATTGAGATTAAATGCCTTGTAGTTTCTTATCTTCCAGGCATTGGTATAGTACTTGCGCCACTTCTCTGCTAAGTCCTTCTTCTCAAAGTACTGAGGAGGTTGGTTCGGATTATCCATATTGACGATGGCATACTGCTTAAATTTGTCCGGTCTGTTCTTGGCAGCCCAGTCATAAGCTGCCTTGGCCGCCTCCTTCTGCTCAGGAGTCTTGATATAGAAGCGAAGACGAGGATCATTCAAAAGCATTTCTACTGCCAGGTTATCCTGCGCCTCAGCCACCTTCTCCATATCCTCATTGCTAACAACCTTCACAGGGATGCCAGCCTTCTTAAGCATAGTAGATACAGCATCATAAGCCACCTTCTGCGCCTCAGTCAGATTCTCCGGCTTCACCTCCTTCACATCGCGGTGAAAAGGAAGATCATCCATACTCATCGGTGCATCAAAAGGAAGAGCTTCATTTTCTTGCTTAGCCTTTTTTGCCTCCTCATGCTGAATCATGGCATAATCACGGAAAGGCTTAGTCTTGCGGTCAGAAGACTCCAGCCACTTGTCAAAGGTAGCCTTAGGCACAGAAGTAACCTTACCAAGTCCCTTCCAGCCTTTAGAGTAGTTACTGAGATAAGCCTTAGTAGCAGCCGCCTCATCAGGATAGCCATACATCACCTTATGCTCATCGAACTCTCCAGTCTCTGGGTTCACCTGGTCAAC
>UMLS01012347.1_pt1 | contig 19197 bp, 14 predicted proteins | sample 1966561 | NCBI WGS metagenome assembly UMLS01 (sample SAMEA4836209, study PRJEB28245) | human gut metagenome | biome: gut microbiome; material: fecal sample | place: Denmark | collected 2008
ACGATGAGTGGGATTGTCTCCACCTTCTCATATGTAGTGAAACGCTTGCCGCAATCATCGCACAGCCTTCTGCGCCTGATAGAGCTGTTGTCATCAGCCGGTCTTGAGTCTATTACCCTTGTGTTGTCACTACTGCAAAATGGACACTTCATGCTGTACCCTCCGTAGGTATCATATAGTATGAAGAAGCAAAATATCTTTGTTTCTCATTATAATACTTCAAATCATCATCTGTATTTAAAAAAACCTATACATATTTTAGTATATATATACTAATTTTCGTTGTCAATATGTTTTGTACTGATTTTGACTTTTTTATAATTTTTTTGTATTTATAAAATCATAACAGCTTGCGCCGCATATCAGACTCACATATATTTACCAATATTATATCGGGTCCAATCTTCACAATCTTAACCCATGGAATACAATATTCATAATCCCTGCAAAATATTCCCATATATTTTCCCGGTCCCGGCACTATAATCGCACAGATTTTGCCACAGACCGGGTCAAACTCCAAATCCCGCACATGCCCTATGAACCTGCCCTCCTCCACGCTCACAACCTCTTTTTCGCATAAATCCAGAAAACGCATAAAACAGACCTCCCTTGGTCTATCTTATGCGTTTCTTTTTGATTTTGTGCTTATAAAAGCGTTTTATTCATAAAATTATACATTAAATCTGAAAAGGATTACATCTCCATCCTTAACAACGTACTCTTTTCCTTCCATGCCTACAATTCCCTTTTCTCTTGCGGCTGCAAGGCTTCCGTTGTCAAGAAGATCCTGATAGTTGACTACCTCTGCCTTGATGAAGCCACGCTCGAAATCAGTATGTATCTTGCCGGCTGCCTGTGGTGCCTTTGTACCTTTCTTTATAGTCCATGCACGGCACTCATCCTCTCCTGCTGTGAGGAAGGAAATAAGTCCGAGAAGTGAATAGCTGGCTGCTACAAGCTTATCGAGACCGCTTGACTCAACACCTAAATCCTCAAGGTACTCCTTCTTTTCGTCCTCATCGAGATCTGCAAGCTCCTGCTCAATCTGTGCACAGATAACAAATACCTCTGCGCCCTCTTCCTTTGCCATTTCTCTTACCTTTGCAACATGCGGATTACTTGCGCCGTCATCTGCGAGGTCGTCCTCTGATACGTTTGCTGCGTAGATGGTAGGCTTTGCTGTAAGGAGATTATATCCCTTGAACCAAAGCTGTGCATCCTCATCATCAGGCACTTCAAAGGTTCTGGCCATCTTTCCGTCCTCAAGATGAGCCTTTACTGCCTCAACAAGCTCAAGCTCCTTTGCAAGTGTCTTGTCCATTCTTGCCTGCTTTGCAATTTTTGCAATTCGCCTGTCGAGAATCTCAACATCCGAGAAAATAAGCTCAAGATTGATTGTCTCGATATCTCTTGCAGGATCTACAGAGCCATCTACATGGATAATGTTTGTATCCTCAAAGCAGCGCACTACGTGTACGATTGCATCTACCTCACGGATATTTGCAAGGAACTGGTTTCCAAGTCCCTCACCCTTACTGGCTCCCTTCACAAGACCTGCGATATCAACAAATTCGATTGTTGCAGGTGTAACCTTCTTTGTGTGATAGAGCTCTCCGAGCTTTACGATTCTCTCGTCAGGCACTGAAACAATACCTACGTTTGGGTCGATTGTAGCAAAAGGATAGTTTGCTGAAAGCGCTCCTGCCTTTGTGAGTGAGTTGAATAATGTAGACTTTCCGACGTTCGGAAGTCCGACGATGCCGAGTTTCATGGTATATATATCTCCTTTAAATTGATTTCATATGTATTTTGTGTATCGGATGTTTGTTGATACAACTATGTAGTGTACCACATTGCAAGAGATTTGTACATAACCTAATATGCAGGAAGGTTTTCACATTTTTTATTCACTTATCATCTCATCACACTTAATCTGCTCGATATGTATGGCAAGGTAGCCTGTCTCATTGTCCAAAAACTCATGATTTAAGTCCTTTCCAAGCTCCTTACATATATCACCTGCCAGTGCGAATGACTCCGGATAATTTTTCTCGATAAACTGATTGAGATCAACCTTTAATTTTTCTCCGGTCGCGGCTCTTGATACCATGTGGCGGATATGGTTCATGAGGCGGTTGTATGCCATAGTAGTGACATCTATGTGCTTTCCAATCTTTTCCTCTATAAATGTGGCGCATTTTCGAACTGCTGCCGCCATCTCCATGGCATCCGATACCTTTGAATTGTTTAAGGATGTATGAATATGAAGAGTAATGTAGCCGATCTCATCATCAATTATATCAATTTGTTTTTTATCCTTTAGTATGTGGCGTATATTCTCAGCTATCTTGTACTCCCTATAAAACATCACACGGATGTCATCGTTTAAAGGATTGCTGATCTGTTCTTTGTTTTCCATACGCTTTACAGCAAATGCTATATGATCTGCCATAGGAAACAATATGCTTCTGTCTATATGTCCAAACTCATGCTCTGCATTATCGAGCAGTGTGTTTGCAATCTCAAGATACTCCGGCTCAATGGATTTTACTATGTCCTTTGCCGGACCTCTGTCCCTTGTCTGGGTCAGCTCATACAGTGAATCCTCTTCAGTTGGCTCGACAGACTGTGTAATTTTCTTTCCAAAGCCCACACCCTTTCCGACTATAAGATATTCTCTTGCGCTCTTGTCCTTTACCGCAAGCACTGTATTGTGATTTAAGACCTTTGTGATTCTGTACATATCATTCCCCTGACATTTTTATTACTTCTCGTAGGTATCAACTGCGTAGAGAGGCTCCCCCGCCTTAATCGGTCCATCTGTGATGAGACGGATTTTCTGATTATCTTTTAGCTCTGTGCAGATGACAGGAGTTGTAACTGATGGTGCGTTCGCCTTTAAGTAGTCAAGGTCAAGCTTCATGAGCACATCGCCCTTATTAACATGGCATCCTGCCTCAACCTGTACGTCAAAGCCTTTACCCTCGAGCTTTACTGTATCAATTCCTACATGGATTATCATACCAATTCCTGAGTCGGTTGTAAATCCCAAAGCATGCTTTGTATCAAAAACGAATAAAACAGTTCCATCCTCAGGTGCTACAACTACCCCCTCCTCAGGTGTGACTACTGCTCCGTCACCCATCATTTTGCTGGCGAAGGCCTCATCAGGCGCTGTTGAGAGGTCTGCTGCTATTCCTGTCATAGGGCTTGAGATGATGACTGTGCTTGTCGGCTCTTTTGCGTCGGAAGATTCCTGCGCTTTGCCTTCGTCTGCATTTTCATTCTTCACTTCATCTGCGTCTGCTGTATTATTTTCTACTGCATCATCCTCGAAATGCTCCTCTGTCACACTTGCAAGATAATCCTCGAGGTCAGACTTTATTACTGTTACTCTCGGTCCATAGATAATCTGTACGCCCTGTCCCTTGTGCACGACTCCTGATGCTCCTGTTGATTTAAGAAGCACATCGTTTACCTTTTCAGGATCAATTACTGTGATACGAAGCCTTGTTGCACAGCAGTCCACATCTGAGATATTGGCTTTGCCACCGAGACCTCGTGATATAGTCTGCGAGAGCTCGTCTACAGCCGCTTTGTCGTCAGAAGTTTGTCCATCCTTGGCAGCTTTTCTTTCATTTACATCTGCCTTGGTGTAGAGCTTTGTCTCTGTATCGTCATCCTCACGGCCCGGAGTCTTGAAATCAAACTTCTTTATAAGGAAGCTGAAAATAAAGTAATACAGCAGGAAATATACTATTCCCACCGGAATCACGAGCATCCAGCTTGTTTTTTCATTGCCCTGCAATATACCAAACAGGAAGAAATCAAGAAGTCCTCCTGAGAAAGTAAGTCCTACAGCGATGTTTAAAATATGCGCTATCATGTATGCGCTTCCTGCGAGCACTACTTGTACTGCAAAGAGAGCCGGTGCTACGAAAAGGAATGAGAACTCAAGAGGCTCTGTGATTCCTGTAAACATACATGCAAGTGTTGCAGAAAGTAAAAGGCTTCCTGCCTGTTTTTTCTTTTCCGGCTTTGCACATTTATACATTGCAAGTGCGGCTCCCGGAAGACCAAAAATCATGAAAATGAACTCTCCCGAAAAATATCTTGTGGCATCGGCACTGAAATGTGCGATGTTTGCAGAGTCAGCAAGCTGTGCGAAGAAGATGTTCTGTCCACCCTCAACCATATGTCCTGCAACCTCCATTGTTCCACCGACTGCTGTCTGCCAGAACGGCATGTAAAATACATGGTGCAGTCCGAATGGAATAAGTGCTCTCTTTATGATACCAAAGAGAAGTGTTCCGAAATATCCTGTTCCTGTCACTACTCCGCCGAGTGCATAGATTCCGTTCTGCACAGTAGGCCAGATAAAATACATTAAGATTCCTACAAACAGATATGCCACGGTTGAGATGATAGGCACAAATCTTGTTCCACCGAAAAATGACAATGCATTCGGCAGCTCAATCTTGTAGAAACGGTTGTGCAGTGCTGCCACTCCCAGTCCTACAATAATTCCGCCAAACACACCCATCTGCAATGACTGGATACCACATACTGATGTGATGGTTCCATCAAGCACATCCTTTGCAATGCTTCCGTCTGCAAGGATTTTTCCGGAAATCTTGAGCATCGCATTGATTGATACATTCATAACAAAGTATGCTATGACTGCTGAAAGTGCTGACACCTCTTTTTCCTTCTTTGCCATTCCGATTGCTACTCCGACCGCAAAAATGAGCGGAAGGTTATCGAATATGGCACTTCCGACCGCATTCATGATTACAAGAAGTGCATGGAGTATAGTCTTATCTCCGAGCAGCCACTGTAAACCATAGGTCTCAATTGTTGTGGTGTTGGTGAATGAGCTTCCTAGTCCTAAAAGCAAGCCTGCTACCGGAAGGATTGCGATTGGAAGCATGAAGCTTCGTCCTACTCTCTGCAGGACACCAAAAATTTTGTCTTTCATGAGCTTTTCCTCCTATAAATGCAGGGTATGTACCGATTTGCACCTATCATTCTTTTTGTTCCAGCGACAAAAAGGAGGCACTTATCATACACTAACCCTGTTAAAAGTTATGTACGACAAATGCCTCCCTAAAAGTAACACGTCTGCTTAAGTTTATATCACAGAAGCCTTATTATTTCAACACAATTTTCCTTACGAGTTTATTTTTTGTTAATCATGCTGTTTTTATACATATTTTTTTGTGAATTATGTCTAATGTCTTTTTTCTCCAGATGCCTCCATGTTTCCACTATCATAAAGCATTCTTCCCCTGTGATGCCCTCTGATGAATACACAGCCTTTTGTATGATGCGCATGTACTCGTCCCAATGGATTCCGCAATAATCCGGTCCGCAGTATTTTTCCTTCAGGTTAGCCAGATAAAGCTCATCTGTCCTGTTTTTTGAAGGATGTCCCAGTCCTTTGTAGATGCGGTTGTTTATCATTATTGCTGCCCTGCTGTAACGGCCTTTTTTCACCCTTTTTGCAAGTCTTGCTTCCCACAAAATATTTCTTCGCCTTTTGATATAAACTATGATGGCTGTAAGTGCAGTCAGAAAAATCACACAGAGTGAGGTTTTTAAAATCACCGGTGGTATATGAGGTCTCGTTTTTAAGTTCTGAGCATCTGTACGTTTATCCGCACCTGACTGTGAACCATAAGCCTTCTCACTGCCATCACCTGATGTACTGTTTGCTGCAGCTTTTGATGTATCATCTTTTGCTGTGTCATCATTTTCTGCATCTGTATTTTTTGTATCTTCATTTGCTGCATCTTCATCCAGTTTATCTTCATCTGCCGCAGTATCATTCATATGCTCACTATCATTATAAGCAGCACCGGTGTTTGTTTTCTTTCCGTTGACACCAATATAGTCAAACGGATTCTCACCTGTCACATACTCAAAATATCCCGGTGTCATCTCCACCGGAATCCATCCGAAATCATCCAGATATATTTCAACCCAGGCATGCGACTGCGAATCCTTCACCTCACATATATCCTCATCATTTTCACCGGATTTGAAGCTGTCCTCCTTTGCACAGTATCCGCTTACATAACGGCATGGAACGCCCATCTGTCTGAGTATCATCGTGCCAGCCGATGCAAAATGCACACAAAAGCCCTGTCTGCTATTTGAGAGGAAATTTTCAACTACATCCTTACCGTCTGTGGAGGGAGGATTTTTGCTGTACTTAAAATTCTTCGATGTCAGAAACTGCTGCACCAGCTGTGCTGCCGCAATCCTGTTGGCATCATTTTCTCTTATATAGCCTGTGTACATCATATTGCTTGTGAGCTGTCCTGTCCTAAGAAGCCACTTTGCATCTTCCGCAACAATCCCGTCACCACCCTGCTTTGCAGTATAGTTTTCCATTACATAATTATTGTATGCCGCATAGAAATCATTGTTGACCTCAAGAGGCTGCTCGGGCTCAAGGCTGGACGTTTCCAGACTACCATCGAAAAAGCCGGGACACGCCGACACCTCGATAGTCTTTGTCCCTTTATCCTTTGTGATAAAAAAGTCTTCGTCAAAATCTATATCACCCTTGGCATCTATACTGTATGGGTCGATACAGTACGGCAAATAGGTGTATTTGGTGGAAAGCTTCTCCATCGTGATTGTATACTTTTCGGTGGCCGGATTGGTCTCATCATCATAATAGCCATCAAGCAGCGTGGCTAATCCGATTGTAGTCTGCCAGGCTGTCATCCTTGAAGCATCATGATACTCTTTTTCCATCCCGGAAAAATCAGACTTTTTAATCCATCTGCCATTCTCATAGGTATCACCGTAGAAGCTTCTCAGGTAAATATTAGAAGGCGCTCCTGACTTTGCTTCTACCGTCATCACCGTCTTTCCGCTGTAGCTTGGGTAGTGATTACTAACCGAGCCATCCTGTAAATCAATCCCCACGCTGAAGAATGATTTTACGCTGCCCTCCAAATCCTTTTGAAAGGCAAGCATCTGTGGCTTTTTATCGGCAAGTGTATCAGCAAGAGGTTTAAACGAAAATACACATATAAAAAGTATTGCTGACACTGCCGCCATATATAAAAGCGCCGCCGCTATCCTTAAAGCCTCATTGCCCTGTGCACTGCCATTTACATCATATCCTGCCACTGTGCGTGCGTTGCCATCTGCGATAAGACACCAGAGTGTACACAGCGTGAGCATAACAACCTCACTGACACTTGGGCTTTTGCCTATGCACAGCTGTACCGCAAGCATAAGCGTTGGAAATAATGTGAGCATGCGTCTTCTTTTAATTTGAACCGCCAGTGTCACCAGCAAAAGCATAACTATAAACGATACAAAGCCAACAAATGCCCCCGCAAAGGCTTTATCGCCCTTTGGACAGACAAATGAAGTGCCATAGTACACATTTATTATCTCAAGATACCTGCCCTTTACATACAAAAAGCCGTCTTTTATATGCTCTGCAGCCTGCCAGTTTACAATAAACACTCCAAGCAGAAATACAAGCAGCAGCCCCGTATTTATCGCATGGCGCACCCATTTTCTTGTGTCAAGCGATGTAAGCCTGTTTATAAAGCCGCTTATCACCGAAAAAATAAACAGCCACACATACACATAATATGGGCATCTCACATGTGAAACGGTCGTATTCACAACAGACACTGCACACACCGTAAGAAGTACTGCTGCAGCTGCATTGGCAAGTTCAGTAAGCAGGACACCAAGCACTGTAAATGCATTATTATAATCAGGCTTTATCTCATTTGCGTCAGATCTCTGCCATCTGCTTTTCCTAAATGACAATCTCGTTTTTTTCATCCGCTCTGCCAACTATCTCCTCTCCCCTTTTTATCTGAAGTCTTCCGTCCACGCTAAGCAGACACACAAGCTTTTCTGCCCGGTACTTTTCCTCATACAAAAAAAGCGCATCATTTTTTGTATCCGGCTTTATTTTAAGAAAACTGTTCAAAAATATGTAAAAGCCCTCCTCGTCATCCACTCTGGCTCTCACAATATCGTTTATGGCGTTATCATACCACGCCACATAATGAGAGCATTTTTGATCCATAAGCGAAAAGGAAAGTGAGACAAGAAGCTTCATAAAAGCATCCGCCTGTCTGCCCTTCTTTATTCCCCTTAAATCTGCTACTATGGCCACCGCACATGCCTTTGGCAGGCTGTTCTCCTTTACCATCAGCTCATCAGTCCTTGCAGAAAGCTTCCAGTGCACACTCTGCAGCCTGTCACCATTTTGAAACTCTCTGACATCAAACAGCTCCGACGGATCATATCCCGGTCTTAAATCATCATAGATATCAGAATCCCCAAAGAAATTTCTCACTCTGTCCGTTATCCTCACAGGAATCTCATCAATCTGCGGCATCACCTCAACATTTGCATATTTTTTAACTCTTTTCGTGACATAAAAAAGCCTCGAAAAATCATATAGCTTTATCCTTACAAGCTCAAATTCATAATTGCCGCACAGGTTTACGCTGTACAAAAAATCACTGCCTCCTGACAGCCATTTTGTACTTTTTTCGCCGGATAAATTATTTTTCACCGTTACACGGTATTTAACACCATCGAAGCCTGCCTCCTTCAGCCTGCAGGAAAGACTCACCCTGATACTCTCGCCCTGTGTGGCGATAGCTATCGGAATGTTTATAGCTGCCACTGCCCGGTGCGCCTTTACAAGCAATGCTATAAATGTCAGCACCATAAACACACACATAAAGCAGCCAAGCAGTGCCAGTGCAGCATTACCGTATATCATCGACATATAAAAAACTATTGCCGCAGTAATTATTCCTATCAAAAAACTAATCACGATTACCTGCCTTTTTCACATAAGTTGTCGGCTGTTTAACAGCCTTTAGTATCTCATCTATCACTGAAAGCTCTGATACGTGTGATACTCTCGCCTTGGTATTTAGCACGATTCTGTGCTTTGTCACATCCGCAAATACAGAAACCACATCAGATGGTATGACATAGCTTCGCCCACTCAGATACGCATATGCCTTTGCCATCCTAACACACGCAATCGTACCTCGCGGACTCACTCCCAGCTCAATGTACGGACTTGTCCTTGTCGCATCAACCAGGTCCACAATGTACGAGTAAATACTGTCATGTATAAACACCTGCTCAACCTCTCCCTGCATCTCAACAAGTCCCTGTGCATTCATAACAGGCTTTATCGTATACTCATCAGCCTTCACACTTTTGCCCTTTGCGATATCCACCTCTGCATCATGTGAAGGATATCCCATGCTCATACATATCATAAACCTGTCAAGCTGTGACTCCGGCAACAGCTGTGTACCGGCGCTGCCCTTTGGATTTTGAGTGGCCATCACTATAAACGGCTCCGGGACCTTCCTGCTTATTCCATCCACAGTAACATTTCCTTCCTCCATAACCTCCAGGAGCGCAGACTGTGTTTTGGGACTTGTTCTGTTAATCTCATCTGCCAGAAACAGATTACACATCACGGCACCCTCGCGGTACACAAACTCTCCGGTCTGCTTCTGATACATAGAAAAGCCAAGTATATCAGCAGGCAACACATCCGGAGTGAACTGTACTCTGTGATTCACAAGCGCCATCGTCCTTGAAAAAGCTACTGCAAGCGTAGTCTTTCCCACTCCCGGCACATCCTCAAGCAGTATATGTCCACCTGCCAAAAAGGCAGCAAATGCCTTGATGATACAATCATCCTTGCCCTTTACTGCCTTTTTTACTTCGTCTATCACTAACTGTGCATTATTCATTTGTCTTATCCCCCAGTTAATCATTTTAAACTGCCGATGATCATCTTCATCATCTTATTCATAAATAGCTATATTTATTTTACATATTTTGTATCAATATTTCAACTTTTATCCCTTAAATTAAACAATTCTTAAAATTAATCACTTCTGCCGCTACACTGTTCCGGTGATGACAAGTGTGCTCTCACCCGGTGTGACAACCCACGCTCCGGTTGTGCTATCCTGTGTGTAGGTTGCCGCCGGAACAGTGATTGCACCTGCCGTACTCGAAAATGTGCCTGTCGCCTCATTATAAGTGTAATCTGTAGTTGCAGTCCAGGCTGTGCCGTTTAATGCGGCTGTAAGATTGTTTAAAACCGGAGCAAATGTATCTGTTATAACCACGCCTGTGGTATTGGTTGCCGCAACGCTTCCGTAGTTTTGAATCCTGAAGGTATAGGTCAGTGTACCGTTTTCCGTCACAGGAACAGGGCTTACTGACTTAGTAATTGCAAGATTTGGTGCAGCCTCGGCATTTACTGTCTCTGCTGCTGTGACTGGAGTGATTCCGGTACCGCTAACTGTAGCAGTGTTTGTAACAGCAGCCTCTATACCAAGAGGAGCATACTCATTTAACGCTGCCTCATAGATGACAGTTGCATTGCCACCTGCAGGGACATTTATGCCTGTTATGCTAAGAGGCGGTCCCTGGGTTACTGCAGGCGCTGCCTGGAGTGTGCCGTTTGTATAGTATTTTGCGGTGTTATTCACATAGGTTAATGGTACAAGAGTGTTGGTGTTAAAGGTATAAGCACCTAGATTGTCAGAAAGTGTCAGACCGTTTATCGCGGTATTTCCGGAGTTTACGATACTCACCACATAGGTTATTGTATCGTTTTGATTGTAGGTGTTTTTGACTGCTGTTTTCGTAGCAGAAAGCACCTCCAGTATTTCTCCGACTGCTATATTTGAATTGGCTACATTGTTGCCATAACGAAGCTGCGCCTGATTAGTAAATCGTGCCATATATTTTCCATCCTTTCATATATTCAGGTATGGTTTAATATATGACACAAATCTACAAATGACACAGATTATTTACTGTCCTGTTTATTTTTCTCCACATCAGCCTTTTTGATAAGCTCCAGAAGCTTTTCAAGCTCTTCCTCATCCACGCCGGTGTAGCCTGAAAGCTCACTAAGGCTCGGCTCGAAACCCTTATCGGATTTTAGTTTCTCCACTGCACGGTTTACCAATGAAACCTTTCCTACCACAGTATTCTCGCTCTCATCCTCACCGGTCTGCTCCCTGATACACTCTTTCATAGACTCCTCTATGGCATCCAGAAGCTCTTTTTCCACATCTATCTCATCCCCGCAGCCGCAGAGCTCAGTAAGGCACATGAAAAGTCCCATGTTTCCCTCCTGTACTACGTCCTCAAAGCCCTCTGATGTAACAGCAAGCTTCTTTGCCATGGCAAGCACACTTTTGAGCCAGAAATTTGATATAGTGTGTATCACACTCTCATCACCTGCAAGCAGCTTTTTGTACATATCGTCCTGCTCGGCTTTTGTGTAATCAGGTATCTCTTCAAGCTCCTCAAGATACATCCTAAACATAGGTGAATCCGGTATGAGGCTGTCCTCGTCTATATCAGGCTCAGCTTCATTATCCTGCTTGGCCTTATTATTCTTTCCACCTGCTATGGCAGCCATCGAATCTCCTTCTGAGTAAATTACATTGTTCAATGCAGCATTTTCAGACGATTCATCCCCATGTAATTCGTCCTCATGTGATTCATCCTCATAATCGCCTGCACTCTCATTCTCCTGCTCATGCGGTGTGATGAGAAATTCAAATACCATATCCTCCTGCGCCTTATTAAGCTCCATATCCTTAAAATAAGACATGATTTCATCTCTGCCTATCGGCTCCGCTGATGTCCTGATAATCTCGGCCACGCTCTGCACTGTCTCTATAAAGGTATTCTGGTCTAACATATTTTACACTCTCCTGTCTGATTTTCAAAAACTACATAACTATATCAATCCCTGTATAAAAATAAACAAAATTAAAAGCGGCAGTATGAACTGAAAATACGGCTTAAGCTTCCTTGAAATCTTAAGTCCTGATCCTGTATTTGCCTCATCTATATACTTATCAAAGCCCCAGCCCCACTTTGTCACACAAAAAAGCAGATAAACCAGTGAGCCAATCGGGAGAAGCAGATTGCTTACCATAAAGTCCTCGCTGTCAAGCACATCCCTGCCTCCTATGAGGTGCAGATTACTCCACACATTGTATCCAAGTACACACGGCATACTTGCAATAAGTATTATCACACCATTTATTAGCGCAGCCTTGTTTCTGGACCAGCCAAACATATCAATGGCAAACGACATGATATTCTCAAATACCGCAATAACGGTTGAAAAGCTGGCAAAGGTCATAAACAAGAAGAAAAGACAGCCCCATATGCGGCCTCCCTGCATATTTACAAACACATTTGGCAAAGTGATAAAGATAAGGCTTGGTCCTGCGTCTACCTCCACCCCATAGCTGAAGCAAGCCGGGAAAATGATAAGGCCTGACATTATAGCCACAAATGTATCAAGAGCACATATTTTGGCACCCTCACCTGCAAGAGTGCAGTCCTTTCCCATATAGCTGCCGAATATCTCCATTGCGGCCACACCCAGACTCAGCGTAAAAAACGCCTGATTCATGGCTGCTGCTATTACATTCTTTATTCCAATTTCAGAGACCGCATCCAGATTTGGAACAAGATAGAATTTCACTCCTTCCAAAGCCCCTGAAAGTGTGATACTGTGCACCGCAAGGACAATGATAAGCAAGAGCAGAGCACTCATCATAAATTTACTGATTTTCTCAAGCCCATTCTGCAGACCACGGCTGCACACCAAAAAGCCAAGCACAACCGTAACTATCATCCAGAAAGCCATCTGCTTGGGGTCTGCAAGCATGTTTCCAAATGCAGCTGCCGTGTCATCAGTATTCATGCCTGATGTAAAATCTCCCTTTAGGAATTTAAAGAAATACGCAACCATCCAGCCTGAGACTGTTGTGTAATACATCATGAGCATGTAGCAGCCAAGCATGGCTATCCATCCGTGAATATGCCATTTACTGCCCTCTTTCTCAAGAGCCTTGTAGCTCATCACAGCACTTTTTCTGCTGGCTCGGCCTACAGCAAGCTCCATCGTAAGCACCGGAAGTCCCATGCATACCAGAAATATAAGGTAAAACAGTACAAAAATACCGCCACCGTTTTGACCTGTCACATACGGAAAACGCCATACATTGCCTATGCCTATAGCGCATCCTGCACTTACCAGTATAAATCCCAGACGTGATTTAAATGATTCTCTTTTCATATTTATATATCTCCTATTGTTATTGCGTTACGTTATCACCCTGCTGTGAGCATCGACTATTGCTTTGTGCTTTATTACTCTCCTCAAAGACTCGCAGCTCCTTTATTGCCTGTCCACCCATCAGATAGAGAATACCTGTATTGAATATAGTCATAAGGCCGATTCCTACATCTCCGAGATCCCAGACAAATGTGTATGCCGCGATACCGCCTACAAACAGCATAACAAGAGCCAGCACCTTGTACATGGTCTGTGAAATCCAGTTATCCCCAAACAAGTACGCAACATTACTCCTTGCATAAAAAAGTATACCAAGGAAGGTGGAAAAGCTGAATAAAAACAATGTGACTGCTATAAAAATAACTCCAAAATCTCCAAGATGATACCTCATAGCTGACTGTAATAAATCCATGCCCTCTTTCCCTGCCACTATATTCTCCGGTGCAGTGAGCATGATCATTGCCGTACAGCTGCAAATCACTATCGTATCTATAAATACACCGAGCGCCTGCGTCAGTCCTGCCTTTACAGGAGTATCGCACTCTGCCGCCGCAGCAGCGCATGGAGCTGAGCCTGAGCCTGCCTCATTTGAAAAAAGACCTCTCTTTACACCGTTCATGAGCACCGCTCCAAAGCCTCCCGCAGCCACCTGCCTGATACCGAAGGCTTCCTCAAATATCCTTGAAAAAACCGATGGCATCATGCCTATATTTTTAATTATGATAAAAATGGTTATGGCAAAATAGCACACCGCCATGATAGGAACAACTATGTCCAGCACCTTTACCGTAGCATTTTTCCTAAGCACAATGACAGCGGCCACTGCAACTAAAATTACGGTAGTGTAAATAGGTGGTATGCCAAATGCATTTTCAAATGACGATGTAACTGAATTGCTTATAACCTGACTTATGCCACACCAGCAGATTAGTCCGGATATAGCAAACAAAACAGCTATAATAACATGTTTTTTCTTTTTGCCTGATTTATCCTCAAAGTAATGGTGTATGTAATACGCCGGACCTCCACGATAGCCCGAGTACAGTGGATCCGGCTCCTTGTGAAGCTGTGCCAGTGTAGCCTCTACAAAAGCCGTGGATGAACCTATAATGGCTGTTATCCACATCCAGAAAACCGCACCTGCGCCTCCCACTGATATGGCAGCTACAACACCAACCAGATTACCCATGCCCACTCTCGTCGCCGTAGAGACAATGAGTGTCTGGAACGTGGACAGGCTGTCCTTATTTTCCTTTTTACCTGTCAGCGCCTTTATCATGTCCGGAAACATTCTGATTGGTAAAAGTCTTGTCCTTACAGTGAAATAAATTCCTGTCGGAATCAAAAGAATTATGAGCAGTGAGATTCCCACGCTCCCACCGCCGGGCAGTGGAATGTGTATCAGATCTCCCCACAAGAAAGAATAAACTTTTTCAATAAGTGCTACTATCATAGTAAATATCGTCCCCTTAGTTTTCATTGCTTCAACGCATTGAAGATGAAGCCAGTATTACTATGATACAATATGAGCAGGAAACTTTCAATATATTCTGTTTTTTTGTTCTGTTTTTTCTTTCACAAACAGTAATAAATACACTATAAGTCCCTTGCATATGAGATTATAATTTCTTATAATGATATAGTTGAATATTCAAAAGATATACGCCCTGGGGAGATAAATAATGATAAAACTAATAGCAACAGATATAGACGGAACACTTGTAAAGGACGGCTCACTGCTCATAGATCCTGAGTACATGTCTGTCATCGACAGGCTCATAGACAAAGGAATAATATTTGTAGTCTGTTCCGGCAGACAGTTTTCAAGCGAATTTAAGCTGTTTGCTCCGATAAAGCACAAGCTTTTGTATATAACAGACGGAGGAACAGTCGTGCGCACTCCAAAGGAAATCCTAAAAACCTATCCTATGGACGAGGATATATGGAAGGGCATGTGCCGGATGGTCCGCGATGAGCTTCCTGCATGCGATTACTTTGCTGCTACTCCTGATTTCTGCTTTGCAGAGGATGGTGGCAGCCCAGTCTTTCACCTGCTTCGTGATTCATACGGCTTTGAGATGCGTGAGGTTGATGACATCACAAGGCTTGACAGAAATGACATCATCAAATTCACTGTCTTTCATCCCGACAAATGCGAAGAGCTGTGTACACCGGTTTTCATTCCGGCATGGAATAAAAAAGCTCACCTGGCAGCCGCCGGCAAGGAATGGGTAGACTGCAACGCAAAGGGTGTCAGCAAATGGACTGCACTCTCATACCTAATAGACAGATTCGACCTTCTTCCGGACGAAGTATGCTGTTTCGGTGACAATCTGAATGATATTGAGATGCTTCAAAATGCCGGTATAAGCTACGCCGTGTCAAATGCCCGCCAGGAAGTTATCGCAGCCGCAAAACACACCTGTGCGCCTTACTGGGAAAACGGAGTACTTAGTGTTTTAAAGTCTTTTTTATAATTTTTTTAATTTTTTTAAAAAAAGTACTTGCATTTTTGTAAAACCCTGTGTATAATATCATTTGTCCGTGTGACACAGATATTCACACAGATGTTTGCGCTTCTAGCTCATTTGGTAGAGCACCTGACTCTTAATCAGGGTGTGCAGGGTTCGAGCCCCTGGAGGCGCATTTTTTGTACCCAAATTAATTTACCAACACTTTAAAAGAAGCCGGATTTATTCCGGCTTCTTTTTTACATATCTCTGTTTATATACATCTGTTTTTACTTTTTATTTGTTTTATTATCCAAAGCAGCTTCAATCGCATCAATCACAATCTTAAGAGCCTTGATTCTCGCATATTTCTTGTCGTTTGACTCAAGCACATGCCATGGTGCGTAAGTGGTATTGGTTTTCTTTAGCATCTCATTTACAGCAGTCTCATACAGATCCCATTTTTCTCTGTTTCTCCAGTCCTCATCGGTAATCTTCCATTGCTTTTCCGGAGTATTTTGGCGTTCCTCAAATCGAGCCAGCTGTGTATCCTTATCAATCTGCACCCAGAACTTTATGATGACAGCACCCCAGTCTGACAGCTCCTTTTCAAATTCATTAATCTCATTGTAAGCACGCTGCCATTCATTCTCGCTGCAAAAGCCCTCTAGTCTTTCTACCATAACCCTGCCATACCATGTCCTGTCAAAAATAGCTATATGCCCGGTCTTAGGAAGACGATTCCAAAATCTCCACAGATAGTGTCTGGCTTTCTCGTTTGGCAGCGGACTTGCAATCGGATGCACCTCAAAGCCTCTCGGATCCAGCGCCCCTGTGATTCTCTTTATATTTCCACCCTTTCCTGCTGCATCCCAGCCCTCATATGCTATGACAACAGGAATCTTTCGCCTGTATAGCCTGTTATGCAGCTCGCTAAGCTTAGACTGCAGATTTTTGAGCTCCTTTTTGTATTCTTCCTCAGATAGTTCCTTATCAAGTGATATCTCAGAAAGCTTTGGAATCTTCTCAAGCGGGAACACATTCTGTAACAGCGGCACAGCAAGATTACTGTTTTTAAGTGCTGTCTCTATTCCACTAACCAGCGTCTCCAGCACCTGAAGCTCAGCCCATTTTCTATTCTTTGCATCAACTATATACCAAGGATCTGCAGGCGAATTTGTATCATTCAGATATCTGTCAAACACATGCATACACTTGTCATAATGCTTATTCTGCCAGTCTTCATCTCCACTGACACGCCATCTGGTATCCTTATTCTCCTTTAATACCTCAATACGCTTTTTTTGTTCCTTCCGGCTGATTTGGAAGAAAAATTTCATAACAAGATAACCATTGTCAGTCAGCTGTCGCTCGAAGCGCTTCACGCTTTCAATTTTCTTCTTGTACTCCTTCTCTCCTATCCTGTCGTGCAGTACATCCTTTACAACTTCATCCATCCAGCCCGAATCAAGAAACTCAAGCTTCCCCTTTGCCGGAATCTTTACAAAATACCGATATAAAAAAGGCTTGCGTCTTTCCTCCTCTGTCGGCTCGTCCATGGTTGCGACCTTGAAAAATCGCGGATCAATATTCTTGATTACCTTACCGAGCACACTGCCCTTTCCTGCAGTACCCCAGCCCTCAAACAGCACAAGTACAGGCAGTCCATGCTCCTTAATCTGCATCTGAAGCACAGACAGCTTAGAGCGCGCTGCATGCAGGCGCTCATCCAGTTCTTCCTCCTCCGGAATTTGTGGTTTAATCCAGTTTTCTAACACGTAATTACCTCCCAAATATATAATTTCAGCCATAAAACCGCTACATCACTATATTAGTATAGCTTTTTTCAGGCTAAAATACAATCTTCACACTATATTTGTTTCAGGTATGTTTCAGTTCTCTGCTTCTCCAATATTTGTCATTTTAAAGCCCTCTCCGTGCACCTCATGAGACTCAACAACCACAATAAAAGAATCCGGGTCTGTATCTTTTACGGATTTACGCACCTGGTACATTTCCTTACTGTTGCATGCACACATTACCACCTGAATATCGTCCTGCTTATATCCTCCCTGCGCCTTAAGAATAGTGCTTCCGCGCTGACTGCATTCATCAATTACATCGCATATTCTCTTTCCATTTTTTGTAACGATAAAGGCTACTTTGCCTGAATTCATGCCATATATCATTTTATCAATAACAACCGCAGACAGTATATTCACTATCATGCCGTAAATCATTCCGTCAATATCCCGAAACAAAAGTCCTCCAACCAGAATAATTCCGACATCAGTAAGAAAAGAGATATTTCCCATCGATAAATGAGGCCGCAATGCTTTTACAGCCATGATGATAAAATCAGCTCCTCCTGTTGAAGAATTTCTTGTATAAATCATGGCATAGCCTATTCCGCAAAATACACCTGTGCACAATGCCGCAAGCAGTCTGTCGCCCTGATACACCGGAAATAACGGCGCAACAAAGTCAACAATAAAAGAAGACAAAAGCATGCATCGTATTGAGCTGACAAAAAATTTCCTGCCCAATAATTTGCAGCATAGTATCGCAACCGGAATATTAAGCAGAACCGTTGATAAACCAATTGAAATATTAAACAGCCGGTATAAAATAATTGAAATACCCGAAAAACCTGTCATAGGAAACTCTGCCTGCAGAGCGAAGTTATATATACCTATTGCATAAAAGATGCTTCCCGCAAGCTCCCACATAATCTGTACCAATAATTCTTTTTTCTTATTCATATTGCATCTATCCTCCAAAATAAATAAGCGCCCGGAAACAAATCTTACAGTGTAAATTACTGCACCTACGATTTGCTCCCAGACGCTTTAACCACTCATCCGGTGAAGAGTGAACGTTTTCTGATGTATGCAATTATTATATTTGAGATGTTAAATTAAGTCAAGCCGGAATCATCAATTTTTCAGATACTACTTCACAAGGTATGACAGCACATCACAAACTGCTGTAGAAACCAGTATTGCAACATACACTCATTATTTCTGCATAAATTCAAACACTGCCTCTTTCGTCGGAATCGCAGGTATTCCACCTCGCTTTTGCACACACAATCCTGCAACTGCATTTCCCAAAACAGCACACTTTCTGATTTCTTCCCATTCCATCTTTTCTACGGGCTTATTTATAGAAAGAATACTGCATAATACGCCTCCCCAGAAAGAATCCCCCGCTCCGGTCGTGTCGACCGCATGTGTCTGAAATGCTTTGATGATTTCTTTTCTGCTTTTTGTTGCCATAAGAACGCCATGTTCTCCCAATGTAATGGCAACCAGCTTTGGTCCCATAGCAAGAATTTCTTCTGCAGCCTGCTCATAACTTTTAGCCCCTGTCAGGAGAATACTCTCTTCATCCGATACTTTCATGACATCTACCAGTTCTACAACAGACTTCATTTTTTTCACTGCATACTCTTTGCTCTTCCAAAGAGACGGGCGGTAATTTGGATCATATGAAATAAGTACCCCCGCTGCTTTTGCCATTTTTACTGCTTCGATCGTTGCGCTTTCTGCCGGCTCGTCTGTCAGCGATAATGATCCAAAATGAAAAATT
>UMLS01006616.1_pt1 | contig 18207 bp, 16 predicted proteins | sample 1966561 | NCBI WGS metagenome assembly UMLS01 (sample SAMEA4836209, study PRJEB28245) | human gut metagenome | biome: gut microbiome; material: fecal sample | place: Denmark | collected 2008
CATATTCCCTGCTGCTGTGCGGTATTCATAACACCAAGAAATTTTCCAATTTAAGCAAAAAAATTTTCCGCCAGCGTAATACTTCCGATATAAACCACAGGTCCTGTCATAAACACGCGGTCGTCCTCTGCAAATTCCACAAGCAGATCTCCGCCCTGCATATGAACCTGCACACGGTTTCCCACCAGTCCGAGTTTATGTGCTGCAGATGCCGCCGCACAGGCTCCCGTGCCTGACGCATATGTGTACCCGGCTCCCCGCTCATAGATTTCAATCTGAATATTTTCCCGGTCAACTACGTGACAGAGCTGCATATTGATCCGGTTTGGAAAATATTTTGAATTTTCCACATATGGTCCCAAATGCAGCGCTTTCTTCCTGCTGATCTCTTCCATCATCACGACACAGTTCGGATTTCCCATAGACACGCAGGTGATATTGTAAAAATTATCACAGAAGAAAACGGATTCATTGATCATATCTCCCTCAAATCCTACTGCATGGATACTGTCTGCTCCAAATGCGGCATATCCCATATCGACTTTCATGCGCGATGCATCCTCATCTAAAAACTCCACCTGTACCGGTCCTGCCTTTGTCCAAAGCTCATAGCACTTTTCTTTCACATATCCGGCATCTTTCAGATACTTTGAAAAAATCCGGATGCCGTTGCCGCTTCTCTCAGCTTCACTTCCATCCGGATTAAAAATACGTACTTTTATTTTTTCATTCTCCAACACAGGACCAGATAAAATACCATCTGCTCCCACTCCGGTATTGCGCCTGCACAACAGCTGTATCTGCCGTTCCTGTAATAATTCACGGTTCTGATTCGGATCATAGATCAGATAATCATTCCCAAGACCGTGATACTTTTTTAATGTAACCAAAACGATCCCACCATCGCCTGTTCTTACTATTACATTATGTGGCAGACTACAAAATGTGCATCTGCCCGCAACCCTGCCAAAACAGCTTCAGGATTCCTATCCCTCATGCTGCTCATGTTCGATCAGGTTCTGTAATCTGTCATCTTTCTCATGCAGGATCTGTTGGATTTTTGTCTGTGACACTTCATCGATTGCCTCGATCTCTGCCTGTTTTAACTCTGACTCTTCGTCATAGACATGATTTTCCTGTGGATATATGCCGACGGCATGTTCCCGCTCTTTTTCTTCCTCTTCGCCGCCAATTGCTTCCGGGGAACCATAGGAAACATTCCAGTATTTTATGATACTTCTTTTCATTTTTTCCTGTCTGTTCTTCTCATCGATCAAATCTTTCATATATGCACCAGCCTCTTGTTGTATTCTTCGTATCCCATTTGATTCTGCTTTTTTTAAACAATCCGTCTCTACTGAAACGATTTTCTTACCGTGTATAGTATAGCATTTTTTTCCAATAAAAAAAAGTTTCTTTCTGTATAATTTTTTCTTAAATGCCACATCCTCATTAATAGCATCCGACATCGACAGACCTCGGAGCTGATCCTGATTTTAGAAAAGACCGGAGGATAGCAACATGCCTGCATATAAAGTAGAAATCTGTGGCGTCAATACCGCCAAACTCCCAATTTTAAAAGAAACCGAAAAAGAAGCCCTGTTTGCACGGATCCGGCAGGGCGATCAGGAAGCAAGAGAGATGTATATCAAAGGCAACCTGCGCCTTGTGTTAAGTGTGATCAAGCGTTTCTCCGGCAGCCATGAAAATCTTGATGACCTGTTCCAGATCGGCTGTATCGGACTGATCAAATCCATTGACAACTTTAATCCAGATCTGCAGGTAAAATTTTCCACTTATGCGGTACCTATGATCATCGGGGAGATCCGCAGATATCTGCGTGACAACAACAGTATCCGTGTGAGCCGCTCCCTCCGCGACACTGCCTACAAAGCGATCCATGCCAAGGAAGTTCTGTCCAAAAATTCATTTAAGGAACCTACACTGCAGGAAATCGCAGAGGAATCCGGGGTTGCCGCAGAAGACATTTTATACGCACTGGATGCGATTCAGAGTCCGGTAAGCCTCTATGATCCGGTCTACACCGATGGGGGCGATACCCTCTATGTCATGGATCAGATCAGTGATAAGAAAAATAAAGAAGAAAACTGGGTGGAAAAGCTCTCTCTAAGTGATGCCATGAACCACCTGTCAGAACGCGAAAACTTCATTATCAACCTCCGCTTTTTTGAAGGAAAAACACAGATGGAAGTGGCGGATGAGATCCATATTTCCCAGGCACAGGTCAGCCGTCTGGAAAAGTCTGCATTGAAAACCATCCGCCAATATCTTACCCTATAATATTATCTCGACCATTTATCACATAATGCATTAATCTGATCTGCAAATTTTGCAAGTTCCTTGTTCGGCAGACCCTCGCACTTATTAATAACCTCAAGCAGCCTCTGTCCTGCCGCAAGAAGTCTTGCAAATACGTTGCTGGAAGCTTTTGATGATCCATTTTTCTTCTTCTCAATCATCTCTCTGCTTCCGTCCGCAATCTGCTCTCCCGTCACAAGATCAAACGTATCGCCGCTATATGGTGCATACGTGTCATACCCATATACTTCATGCACATGCGCCGCAAAATTCTCCGTCACTTTGTCGTCCCCATGTACAATAAACACTTTTTTCGGTGGTGTCTCGAATGCCCCAATCCACTTTGTCAGATTATTCCGGTCTGCGTGACCGCTGATTCCTGGAAGATTCTCAATCTTCGCATGTACCTCGATGGTCTCACCAAAAAGTTTTACCTGCTTTGCCCCATTTAAAAGAGAATTTCCAAGTGTTCCGGGAACCTGATAACCAACAAATAAAATCGTGGAATCCTTTCGCCAGAGGTTGTGTTTTAAATGGTGACGGATACGTCCTGCCTCACACATACCGGATGCGGAAATAATAACTTTCGGCTGCTCGTCGAAATTGATCATCTTGGATTCATCACTCGTGATCGCCATGCGCAGTCCTGGAAAACCGATTGGGTTAATTCCCTGATGCACAAGATCCAACGCTTCCTCGCTGAAACAGTCCTCCACGTTCTTATTAAAGATCGTAGTTGCCTCCACTGCCAGCGGACTATCGACAAACACCGGGAAATTTTCAAACTCCGGCAACAGATGTTCCGTCTTGATCCTTCGGATAAAGTAAAGCATCTCCTGCGTTCTTCCTACGGAAAATGCAGGGATCACAAGATTTCCACCTCTTGTAAAGGTATCCTTCAATACCCCTGCAAGTGCGACTGCATAGTCCGGCGGTGTCTCATGCTCTTTGTCACCGTACGTGGACTCCATTACAACATAATCCGCGTCTTTGATATACTGTGGATCTTTGATCAGTGGACGATTACCATTTCCGATATCCCCCGAAAATACAACTTTGACTTCTTCATCATCCTCTCTGATCCACATCTCAATGCTTGATGAGCCGAGCAGATGTCCTGCATCCACAAAGCGTACCTTTAATCCGTCACAGATCTCCACAATGCTGTTATATTCACACGGCACAAAGTGTGTCAGCACCCCCATTGCGTCATTCATATCGTACATTGGTACCACTTCCGGTTTTCCGGCCCGTTTTGCTTTCCGGTTTCTCCATTCTGCCTCAAACATCTGGATATGTGCGCTGTCTTTTAACATGATATTACAGAGCTGCGTTGTTGCCTCTGTCGCGAAAATCTGTCCGCGAAATCCGTGATTATACAAAAGCGGAAGCAGACCGGAATGATCAATATGTGCGTGTGTCACGAACACATAATCCACCGCTGCTGCATTCACCGGAATCTCCTGATTCACATACAGATCCGGTCCCTGCTCCATACCACAATCCACCAGTACATGTTTATCCCCGAATGTTACATAATGACAGCTTCCTGTCACCTCATGCGCTGCACCCAAAAATTCTATCTGCATCTGTCCTTCCCCCTGTCTGTAAATTCCAGTCCGTTTTCATCTGATCCCCATGCAGTCATCTGCTGCATGTTGTCTCATCTGTCCACTGTCTGTTCCCATTGTCAAATAGTTCGACTTCTCCTTTAATTTATAACACAATTATACTCCTGTTATTCAAATCGTACAATTTCTTTTTTCAATCTTCCCATAATTTTTTTCTCAAGTCTTGAGATATAGGACTGGGAGATTCCAAGCATATCTGCCACCTCTTTCTGTGTCTTCTCCTCCCCATCAGAAGTATTCAGTCCGAACCTCAGTTCGATGATCATCCGTTCCCTTCCGGACAGCTTTTCGATCGCAGTCTTTAACAGTTTCCGCTCTACATCCGTTTCCATGTCTTTCCCCACGACATCCTCATCCGTCCCCAGAATATCCGATAAGAGCAGTTCATTTCCATCCCAGTCCACATTTAACGGTTCATCGATGGACACCTCCAGTTTTGTCTTGCTGTTTCTCCTCAGATACATTAAAATCTCATTTTCAATGCAGCGCGATGCGTAAGTGGCCAATTTAATATTTTTGTCCGGATTAAAGGTATTGATCCCTTTGATGAGACCGATCGTTCCTATGGAGATAAGATCCTCCACTCCGACCCCTGTGTTATCAAACTTTTTTGCTATGTATACAACCAGCCGCAGGTTGTGTTCGATCAGCTCCTTTCTCGCCCGCTCTGCATGCACACCATCGAGCATCCGGATACAGTATGCTTCCCGCTCTCCCTCCAACGGTGGCGGCAAAATCTCTGCACCTCCAATATAGTGCACCTCATCTTCCTTTCGCAAAAAAAGGCTGCAAATCCCGGACAGAAAATGAACCTTTTCATATCTTGGCAGTACAAGTCTCATGATCATGTTTTGTTCCTCTTTCCTGACACTCCAGCATAGATGCATGAAGAATCATATCATATTCTTTTCCTTCCAATAATCCTTCATTTGCAATTCCAACCGTTGCCGGTCTTATCTCGACTTCGTGCCTTCCATTCTGAATTTTTATGCATGTGATCTCTGTCACCGGCAAAAGCCCCTCCTTCTGCCCCAGGGAACAATAAGGGATAAAATGTACCCTGTCCTTTTTCGGATTTAAGATCTTTGCGGCCACTTTTTTACTTAAAATACATACTGGTCTGTGATTGTACGGATCGCGCAGCTGGTTTCCACTGTCCCAGTATCCCATAGTTTCCATCGCATGCCCCCGATGCACCAATGTCACTGGAAAAAGCTGATTTCCAAACTGTTTTCTACGTCCCAGATACCATGTGACAACCGACAGAACCAGTGCCGCAATGACCGCCTGAATCCAGAAAAATGTCATTCCTGTTGCACTGCTTCTCAATAATTCCATAACCCCGCCAAGGAAAATGACCATCAGATAAATGACTGCCCAGTTTTCTAAAAACTCACGCCACGAACTTTTTCCAAAACACAGAACAACCATTCCTGTATTGAGCAGGAAGTGAATCAGAATCGCCCTGCAAAAAGGCTCCGTAACTGTCAATGTAATGATCAGAGTTCCTATGGATGACAGAAATGCAATAAACCACAGTCTTCTTCCCTTTACCCTGCGCCGCAAAAGACAATTTGCGCCCGCAAGCGCAATAAAATCCATCCACAGATTCTGTAACAGATAGACATCTGCATAAAAAATATATATTTGGAACCACTCCCTCCTTTTCCTTCTCCATAGTCACATTATATTTTTTTAGAACCATCTTTTTTGTCAAAACACTCCCTCTACTTTCAGAAGTTCATCCAGTTTTTCTGACAAAAAAAGACCGTTACATGAAAACCTTATGATCTTCATGTAACGATCCTGTCATCTTCTTATGTAATTATCTTCTGGAATTCTTAAGGAAATCCGGAATCTTGATATCCATCTGCTGTACAGAGCTTTCTGGCTGGCGCGGTTTCTGAATACCAGAGAAAGTTGGTGCCGGGTTTGGCTGTACCGGAGCTGTATAACCAGCCTGTGCTGCTGGTCTTGGTGTTACAGGTGCTGTCGGTCTTGGAACAGTTCCCATGTTCTGATACTGCATCTTAGGAACAATTTTGCCTGCTGCGTTTGCACCGGCAGTCTCAAGTCCTGTTGCAATAACCGTAATGGTTGCCTCATCTGTCATAGACTCATCAAACTTCGCACCGAAGATAATATTGGCATCATCTCCTGCAAGATCCTGTACATAGCTTGCTGCATCATTTGCATCCATCAAGGAGATATCTCCGGAAATATTAATAATAACGTGTGTTGCACCGTTAATAGTTGTCTCAAGCAATGGGCTGGCAACTGCAAGTTTTACAGCTTCGATCGCCTTGTCGTCTCCCTTGGCAGAACCAATACCGATATGTGCAAGTCCCTTGTCCTTCATAACGGTGGAAACATCCGCAAAGTCAAGGTTAATGAGTGCAGGTAAATTGATAAGGTCTGTGATTCCCTGTACTGCCTGCTGTAATACTTCATCTGCCTTCTTCAATGCATCCGGCATTGTAGTACGTCTGTCTACGATCTCTAATAATTTATCATTTGGAATGACAATCAATGTATCTACGCTCTCTTTTAAACGTTCAATACCACCGGTTGCGTTCAACATACGCTGTTTTGCTTCAAATTTGAAAGGTTTTGTCACAACACCTACCGTTAAGATTCCCTGCTCTTTTGCAATCTTGGCAACGACTGGTGCGGCACCTGTACCGGTTCCACCACCCATACCACAGGTAACGAAAACCATGTCTGCACCTTTCACTGCAGCTGATAACTCCTCTGCGCTCTCTTCCGCTGCTTTCTGTCCAACCTCAGGCTGTGCTCCTGCACCAAGTCCTTTGGTAAGCTTCTCACCGATCTGAATCAATGTCGGTGCCTTACATAACTGTAATGCCTGCTTATCTGTGTTAATACCAATAAACTCAACACCGCCAATATTTTCATCGATCATTCTATTTACAGCATTATTACCAGCTCCTCCAACTCCGATCACGATAATTTTTGCACTGGCATCTGCTTCTGTTGTTCTAATTTCCAGCAAGGTAGTTCCTCCTTCATATCTCCCTATATTTATGTCAAATATGATAACCAGACAAGCCCATTTCTACTTTGTTTAGTTATCTACTCTCGAAATCATACTATATTTTGCGTTTTTTAACTCTTATAAACTATAATATAATTTTTCCTACAACAAATCAACCGCTTTTTCAAAAAAAATCAAGTTTTTTTACGGTTTTTATTGTTCCACTGGCGGCATATCCTCCGCCGGTGCATTTTCGGCTGGCTGCTGCTCTTCGGCCGGTGTATTCTCTGCCGGCACATCCTGTGCAGGTTGTTCTTCCGCTGGTGTATCTGCCGACGGCTCCTCAGAAGGCTCTTCTGTCGTCTCCTCTTCTGTTTCCGATTGTTCTTCTGCCCTGTCCCAGATAATGTCGGTGGTCTCCGGTGTCCATGTCTCTAAATGGAGTGTGCCGCTAAGTCCGTCAAGCTGTGGCAAAATAATGGATAACCTCACAACTTTCTGCGACAGGTTGTCCTCAGAACCAATTTTCACCTGAATTGTTCCATAGTAAAGCACCGGCTCCATGTTACTGTCATACTGGATCTCATCCGGGAGCAGATTATATTTTTTCAAAGTCTGTGTCAGGTTCAGTAAATCCCGCAAAATATCACTGTTCTCTAATTGCAGTTTCTCATAAAGTACCACCTCCTCACAGGAGATTCCTGTGATCTTTGGCACACCGTCAATCACTTCCGTAGATGTCTCGACTACAAATCCATCTTTGTCAAAATAAGCATTCTGACCAATGGAATTAATATAAAGATAGCCGAGCATTCCTTTTTCGTAAACTTTAATATGTACGGTATGGGGATTGTCCAGTGAAACCTCCATCGTATCTACAAACGGAACTTCCCCGATATCCACAAATCTGTATTTCAAATCTACATACAGGGAATTCCAGGAATATTCATCATTCAGCACCATGTTTTCAATCTGTGTGGAGCTGTACAGTTCATTTCCCTCCACGACAACGTTTTCCACGGTAAAAACATTCATGACAGTGAAAACGCCCGCTGCGATAAGCAGAATCAATATCAACAGGATGTACAATCCTATCTTTCTGCGCTTTTTTCTTCTTCTCTCTTCTTTTATCATATTTAATTAACCTCAAATTTAATTCCCTTTGCCACGGAAAGCGCAAGCCCCATCTCTGCAAGCAGGAATAAAACCGAAGTACCTCCATAACTGATAAACGGCAGTGAAATACCGGTATTTGGGATCGTATTGGTCACAACCGCAATATTTAAAATAACCTGGATGGACAAATGCGCCATAATACCAACCACGACCAGCGCCCCATAAAGGTCTGACGCATTATTGGCAATGATCATAAATCTCCAGATCATCAGCAGAAACAATAAGATCACGCACACCGCGCCAAAAAGTCCAAGTTCCTCACAGATAACAGAGAAAATCATATCATTCTGCGCCTCAGGAATAAATCCCAGCTTCTGCATACTCTCGCCAAGCCCTTTTCCAAATAAACCGCCGGAACCGATCGCATACAGTCCCTGTAAGGTCTGATAACCCTTCTCGTAGGCTTCCGGATTCAGCCAGATCTTGATACGATCCATCCGGTATGCCTCAAAACTGATGAAAACAACACCTACCACACCGACTGCCGCTGCCATCAACACAAAGTGGGAATACTTCGGACTGGCAACAAACAACATACAGACTGCAATTCCAAGTATAATGATCGCTGTACTTAAGTTATTGTAGGCGACCACTGCAACGATTGGAAGCACAATTGCCATTATCTTGACAAGGCTCATGAATTCACCCATCTTCTGTGGTGTCTTATAAATAACCGTTGCCAGAAAAATAATAACCGCAACCTTGGCAAACTCTGACGGCTGGAAAGATAACGGCCCGATTTTTAACCATCTCGCCTGACCGTTTGCCTCTGTACCAATAAAAATAACGGCGGTACAGAGCACGATAGCTGCCAGATACGCCATGGAACTCACCTTCATCCAGAACCGATATGGGATCTTAGATACGATATACATACCCACGATCCCCAGTCCTGTTGCAAACAACTGTCTTTTTACAAAATAGGAAGCATCCCCAAACTTATTGGAACCTGCATAGGAACTGGTACTGTACAACATGACCAATCCAAAACACAAAAGAAAAATGATCAGAAACAAAAGACTGTAATCGAAATATTTAATTGGCTTTTTTTTCTTTTCCGTCTGCTGACCTCTTGCCATTCCAATTCCTCATTTCTTATTTACTGCACGTCATGCCATTATGCCTGACATTTTTTATTCTGCCAGATTGCGCACGTATTCCTTAAAAATGCGTCCGCGCTCCTCATAGTTTGCGAACATGCCCCAGCTTGCACATGCAGGTGAAAGCAATACCGCATCCCCGCTCACTGCGTTTGCATAACAGGTGTCAATTGCCTCCTCAAATGTATCACAGAGTATGACATCCTCAAAGCTATGTTTCTTCGCACATTCCGCAATCTTTTCCTTCGTCTGACCGATCAGCACGAGTTTCTTCACCTTGCCGTCAAAACTCTCAATCCACTCATCATATTCAGACTGTTTGTCATAACCTCCACCGATCAACAGTGTCGGACGGTTCATCGCGCGGATTCCCTGGATTGCCGCATCCGGGTTTGTTCCCTTGGAATCATTGTAAAACTTCACGCCGCGTTTTTCTGTCACATACTCAATTCTATGCTCGACTGCCTGGAAACGTTTCAGCACTTCCACAATTTTATCCATCGGTACGCCAAAGCTTACCGACATTCCGACTGCCGCCATGACATTCTCATAATTGTGTTTTCCTAAAATATTCAGCTCATTTACATTGATCACTTTTGTGTCCGTTGTGCCGTCTGCATAAAAAATATATTCTCCGTCCAGATAAAGTCCCTTTTCCAGTCTGCGCTTGCTGCTGAAAAATACAACTTTTATCTGAAGTGTCTCGCCAAACCTGCGCAGCACTTCATCCTCATAATTCAACACACAGGTATCCCCGGCGGTCTGATTCTTTGTAATGCTCTCTTTTGTCTCGATATAACATTCCATCGTATGATGACGGTTCAGATGATCCGGTGTGATATTTAAAATAGCTGTCACTTCCGGCGCAAACTCATGTGTTGTCTCTAACTGGAAGCTGCTGATCTCTGCGACTGTCACAGTATCCTCTGTCGTGTTTGCCGCTACCGATGTGTATGGGATCCCAATATTGCCGACCACTTTCACATCATCGAAATAATTCGCCATGATCTCACCCACAAGCGAAGTTGTCGTAGTTTTTCCGTTTGTTCCGGTAATTGCAATAATTCTTCCTTTTGCAAAATGATAGGCAAGTTCAATTTCGCCCCAGATTGGAATCTGTCTGTTTCGAAGTTCATTGACCATCGGAAGGTCTGTCGGCACGCCCGGACTTAACACAACAAGATCAATGCGCGCCATATCTTCCGGTGCAAGTTCTCCCAAAAGAATCTCTGCTCCGGCAAATACCGGATTTTTCTCGATCAATGCTGTCACATCTAAATCTTTATTTCCATCAAAAAGTACAAATGTGATTCCTTTTTTTCTGAGCAGTTCTGCGGCTGCAACTCCGCTTTTTCCAGAACCTACTACTAACACTCTTTTTCCTTCTAAATTCATCGTCTTATCCTTCCAATCTCCTGCTCCGTTCGGGCAGGTCATTTTGCAATTTTCCAATGCGATTTATAAGCCTAATAATGCAAGCATGCAAAGCAGTGCTGTCACGATTGCAAACACTGCGACAACTCTCGTCTCTGACCATCCACCAAGCTCAAAATGATGATGGAGCGGAGCCATTCTGAAAATCCGCTTTCCAACACCTGTTTTTTTCTTAGTGTATTTAAAATAAGTAACCTGAACCATAACAGATATGACTTCTGCCAGATAAATCAGTCCGACGATCAGGATATATAATGGCATCTGGAGCATATAGGCAGTTGCCACAACAAAGCCGCCCAGTGCCAGGGAACCGGTATCTCCCATAAAAACGCTTGCCGGATATACATTAAATAATAAAAATCCAAGCAGGGCTCCTGCTACTGCACAGGTGATTGGAGCGATCCCGGCATTTGTCCCGATCGCCACAACTGAGAAAAAGGTTGCAACCATAATGGTAACACTTGACACAAGGCCATCCACACCATCGGTAAAATTCACACCGTTTACGGTTCCGATCACTGCAAAATAAAGTAATGGAATCGCAAGCCATCCGATATTTAAGTACTTTCCGCCGGAAAATGGGATCAACATAGTAAGTTCAATTCCGGAATAACGCACCATGTAAACTGCAAATACTGTTGTCACAATAAACTGTAAGATCATCTTCTGCCACGGGAGCAATCCGTCTGATCTGCGGAGCACTACCTTCAGATAATCATCCAGAAAACCGATCACACCGAATCCTACGGTCATAAAAAGGATTGGGATAATTCTCGGATAATCTTTGACATAAAACAGGGAGGTAATGATAATACTTGCCAGTATCATAAGTCCACCCATAGTCGGGGTTCCATTTTTCTTCAAATGGGATTCCAACTCTTTACGCTCCGTCTGCCCCACCTTTAACCGTTTCAAAAAGGGGATCACGATCGGTCCTAAAATTGCACTGATTGCAAAAGAAATCAAAACTGGTATCACTATTTCATAATCCATGACTAAACACCTCTTGTATTTTTTCTAACGTTCAATTCGCCTAACTAGTATACGTTATTTCATCTCATTTATCAAGGTAAGGCAAAATGTTTTCGAATATTTCCTTCGCCACAGGAGCAGCGATCGTTCCGCCGTAATAAATCCCCTGCGGATTGTTAATAACAACAAGCACAAGCACCTGCGGATTGTCAGCGGGCGCAAATCCGAGAAACGATGAAATGTATTTATGGTCGCTTCTTGGAAGTGTCTGTGAGGTTGCTGTCTTTCCGCCGATGGAAAAGCCCTCAATTTTGGCATTTTTTCCGGTTCCCTCTGACACCACTTTCTCCAGCAGATAGCGCATCGTTTCCGAAGTTTCTGCTGTGCAGATATTCTCATGCGTTTCATAGGAGAACGTTTTTGCTGTATTTCCGTCCGCATCCTGCACGCTTACGCCAAAATGTGGTGTCACGCGCGTTCCCCCATTAATAATAGAAGATACCGTCGTGACAAGCTGGATGGGGGTAATCTGAAACGACTGCCCAAACGAGATTGTCGCAAGTTCCACCGGTCCAATATTTTCCGTCTTATGCATGATCGTTCCCGCTTCCCCCGGAAGATCAATATTCGTTTTGGATAACAGCCCGAACTGTTTGAAGTAACCGACAAAGTTCTCCGCGCCTAACCGCTCGCCAAGTTCCATAAAAACCGGGTTGCAGGAGTTCATGATCCCTGTCTCAAATGTTTCCGCTCCATGCCCTGTCGTTCTCGCACACCGGATTCTTCTGTCCTCCACTATTTTATAGCCCGGGCAGAAAAATGCATCGTCCAGTTTTACCACTCCCTCTTCTAACGCTGCCGCTGCCGTAATAATCTTAAATGTGGAACCCGGCTCATAGGTATCACTGATGCACTGGTTTCGCCACATTTTATTCAACAGATTCTGTTTTTCTTCCGCTGACACAGCTTCCCCGTTGTCCCCAGCCAGAGTAAACGGATTGTTCAGGTCAAACTCCGGATAATTCACCATCGCCATAAGTTCGCCGTTCTGCGGGTTCATCACGATCACGGAAACACTGTCCGCTGACTTTTTTGTGCAGACTTTTTTTGCCGCCTGCTCACAGTACATCTGAATATTGTAATCTAATGATAAGCAAAGGTCATAACCGTTCACGGGTTCTAATCTGCTCTCCCCGGCATTCTCGATCTCAATTCCCCTCGCATCGGTTAACGTGAGGATTTTTCCGTTGGTTCCCTGAAGGTATTCATCATACTTTACTTCAAGTCCCAAAATGCCCTGATTGTCGGCCCCGGTAAATCCAAGTACTTTGGAAGCAAGCGTCCCATAAGGGTAATATCGTTTATAATCCTCATCCACTTTCACTCCGGAGAGTCCATAGGCTCTGATTGCATCCCCGGTCTCCTTTGCGACATTTGTTTTCACTCGCTCGATGGAACTGACTTTCTCCACACGCTTTCTAGCAGTCTCTTCCGAAATGCCAAGTTCTTTCACAAGCATAGCAATGACTTTTTCAGGTTCTTCCATCTGGTTATGGATCACGGAGATCGTGCACACAGATTTGTTTGTAGCAAGCACTGTGCCGTTTGCATCTAAAAGTTTTCCCCGTGCCGCCTTAATATCTCGCTCCCTCTCATGAAGATTCTCCGCTTTATTTCCATAATATTCGGAGCAGAATATCATCAGATAGACCAGTCTTCCAATCAGAAACATCATAATAAAAAAAACTGCCACGAATACGATCATTACCTTTTTGCGGTTAAAGGTCTTATTCCGATACATAAAACAAAAACCTCATAAAAGTCTTCCTTGCATTTTATTCCAACTTTTATGAGGTTATGTTTTTATTCACTGTTATCGGACGTTGTTCCTGCTTCTTCTGCATTTACACCATCATTTTCGGCGTTTTCTTCGTTGTTTTCCCCGGCTCCCGGAATATCTTCCATGGTATCCGGCACATCATCTGTTCCTTCCGGTTCTTCCTCCGGAATATTTCCTGTCACACGGTCTGTCACAGCGGCTGCGCCTGTATCCGTTCCGGTAATATCCCACCCAGAATGTAAGCCTGTCGTCTCCTCATCCGGATAAATATTCATATAAGGAAGTACTTCTTCTAAAATCTCCCTCACAATATTCTGTGCAAATGTGCTGTGTGGCTGATCCTGCGAGTTCGGCTCATCCACAAAACAGTAGATCATTAACTGAGGATCGTCCACCGGTGCAAAACCGATAAAAGAAACCAGATAGTTCACACCATCACGCGGCACTTTCTGTGCCGTTCCGGTTTTACCTCCCATGGAGTAACCGTCTACTTTTGCCGTATTTCCGGTACCGGATGTCACGGTTGAGTACATGTATTGTTTTAATGTATCACTTGTTGTCTTAGATACAGTTTCACGCAGCAACGTCGGAGAAATATCCTGAATCGTATTTCCATTCTGATCCGTGATCTTGCTTACCACTCTCGGCTGATATAACTTACCGCCATTGACCAGAGAACAGAAAGCAGTTCCAAGCTGGATCATCGTGGTATTAAAGTTCTGTCCGAAAGCATTGGTTGCAAGACTCAGCTGTGATGTTGTATCCAATGTGTAAATCAGGGAATCTGTTCTCGATTCTCCCGGAAGATCAATGTTCGTTTTCTGTCCAAATCCAAAAATCTGCTGGTACTCCGTGAAATTCTCTGCCCCGATCCGGTAGGACATCTGCATCAGGGCATCATTACAGGAATTCATCAATGTCTGTTCCAAAGTCTGCATTCCGTGTCCACCTTTTCTATAGGCAACACATTTTACGGTAAATCCGCTGAGCTGTTCGGCTCCATCACAGAAAAAGGTATCATTGGTCGACAGTGTTCCTGTCTCAAGCCCGGCTGCAACCGTAAATGGTTTTGCCGTTGATCCCGGCTCATAAGTATAGGTCAGACATATGTTCTGCCACAACTGATTTAACGCTTCGAGTCTCGCATCATCATCCATCGCATCGATCTCTTCCTGTGTATAATACTCAGATAAATCCCATGGATTGCTCAGATCGTAGTTTGGATACTGTGCCATTGCAAGGACATCGCCATTGTCCGGTTTCATGATGAGCACGCCGATTCTTGTTGCTCCGCCCTCACCCTCTCTGTAACCATCTGTATAGGCCTCATTAAACTCCTGTATTTTCTTCTCTACCACCGACTGGATCGTCGCATCGATCGTTGTCACTAACGTATTGCCGTTGACTGCCGGTTTGATCGTTTTTTCAAAATTACTGTCTGAATTCAGATATCCATACTGTCTGCCGTTAATTCCATTTAACGTGTCATCATAATAATTTTCCAGTCCATTAATTCCGAGGTTACCGGATGTTGTGAACCCGATCACAGAACTTGCCAGTTTTCCATATGGATATTGTCTCTGGTACTCTTTTTCAAACCAAACACCTTTGATATATGGATTAACCAGTTTTCCCTTTTCATCCCGCTCCTCCTGCAGATTCACAAAAGGCTGGATCGTATCATAGGATAAACGTTTGGCAAGCACAATATATCTGCTGTCCGGAGAGTCTTTCAGATAAGAATAAAGCTGTTCACTCGTCAGATCCGGGAAGCAGCTTACAAGCGCATTGATCGTCGGCTCCACATATTTTTCATCATCATTTAAAACGGAACAGTCCAGAATCACATTATAAACTGCGATACTGGTTGCCAGCACAGTTCCTTTTGCGTCTACAATGTCACCTCTCTGATAAGGAATTGTCTGGCTGTCATAGCCCTGCTGTGCCAGAACGATTTTCTCATATTTTTCTCCACTGGTGTATTCAATATACATCAGTCTTCCGATGAGTCCGATCATAAGCGCTGCAACAACCGTAAACATGACGATCATTTTTTTCTGCATACGCTTTGGAAACTTTAACATCGGCTTTTTCGGTCTTCTTTTTGCCATTCTACCACCTGAATTATTTTTTTGTCTGAAAATCCCCCTATTGCGGGATTTCATTATACTGATTCATGTAGTCTGTCTTATCTACAGAGTAGTAGACGATCTGATCCTGTGTTGCATAAAACATACCAAGTTCATTGATTGCCTTCTCCTTGATCGCATCGAGATCTACTGCGGTATTAATTCTCTTGTAAGCCTCGTCATTGTCAGCCTTAAGGTCTGTCACCTGGCTCTCTAAGCTTGCTATTTTTTTCATTCTTGCAGTCACATCAGACTGAAGCTTAATATAAGCTCCACAGAAAATGCCAAATACGGTCACTGCCATTGTCAGGAATACAACATAACTTTTGCTCATGCGAAGCGCTTTTGCCTGATTTCTGGCTGCGGCACGTCTGCGTTTTCTCAGCTCTTCCTCGCGTTCCCGCTCCTGTCTGTCTCTGCGCTCTTTGCGGTAATCCGGCATCGCCTCCATACGGCGTACGGTGTTGCCATCTACCTGATAGGCTGCTCTATTTCGATTGTTGTGATTTACTGTTCTGTTCGGCATCTGCTACACCCTTTCAAAAACTCTTAATTTTGCACTCTTGGAACGGGAGTTCACTTCTAATTCTTCCTCGGAAGGAAGGATTGGTTTTCTTGTAACTACCTTTCCCTTGGATTTTTTGCCACATACGCACACTGGAAAATCACTCGGACAGGTACATGGGTTCTCATTTCGTTTAAAATTCGTCTTTACAATACGATCCTCTAAGGAATGGAACGTGATAATACAGATTCTTCCACCCGGATTCAAAAGGTCGATCATATCATCCAGATTATTCTGCAGTACTTCTAACTCTTTGTTCAGCTCAATACGGATTGCCTGAAAGGTTCTTTTTGCCGGATGTCCACCGGTCACCTGAACTTTCATTGGAATGGAAGCCCTTATGATCTCTGTCAGTTCTCCGGTTGTCTCAATTGGTTTCTTTGCCCTCTCCTGCACGATGTGTTTTGCAATATTTTTTGCAAACTTGTCCTCACCATAATCACGGATGATCCGGTAAAGATCCATCTCACTGTATCCGTTTACGATATCTTTTGCAGTCAGGCTCTGTCTGTCATCCATTCTCATATCAAGTGGAGCATTCTCATCACGGTAAGTAAAACCACGCTCCGGTGTATCTAACTGAAACGAAGATACGCCAAGATCCAACACGATTCCATCCACCTTTTCCACGCCAATGCGGTGAAGTTCCTCTTTCATGTTGGCGTAATTGCTTCGGATAATGGTGATCTTGTCACCAAATTCCTTTAATCTTTCTCCGGCGGCTGCGATTGCATCCGCGTCCTGATCGATTCCGATCAGCCTGCCTTTTTCTGATAACCGTGAAGCCACCTGATAAGCATGTCCGCCACCGCCAAGTGTTCCATCCACATAGATTCCGTCAGGCTTGATATTCAAATTTTCAATTGTCTCATTTAGCAATACTGAATAATGATTAAATTCCATTGTGATCCTCTCTGCCTGACTTTTGCTCTGGCTCTCTTTTTTTATTCTCTGTTGATCAGATGCTGAACCCTAAATCTGCCATGTGTTCTGCAATCTCATCCATCTCATCTTCATCATATGTATTCTCCTGCCATCTGTCTTTGTCCCAGATTTCCACTCTGCTTAAGACTCCGACTAAAACGACATCTTTTGTCAGATTTGCATATTCTCTTAAAACTGGTGGAAGAAGGATTCTTCCCTGCTTGTCCAGTTCACAGGAAGCTGCTCCTGCAAAAAAGAAACGTGAAAACTTTCTTGCATCCTTGGAAGTCATGGAAATATTTCTAAATTTTTCTTCGATGTTGTGCCATTCTTCTAACGTATACACAAATAAGCATCCATCAAGTCCCTTTGTCACTACAAATTCATCGCCAAGCTGCTCTCTGAATTTTGCCGGAACTATCAGTCTGCCTTTTGGATCAACTGTGTGGTTGTATTCTCCCATAAACATGACACAATCACCTGCCTTTGTGCGGCAGCTGGTTCCTCTTGATTTTCCATTTCTGTGGTCTTTTGCCACCACTTCGAACCATTCTCTACCACTTTCCACCACTTTTAAACATATATTAGACTATTCTTAAGAAAAAATCAATATTTTAGCGCAAAAAAATAATGCCAGACCAGTTATTTCCTGATTTGGCATTATTTTCCATTCTTCTCTACTTACTTCTTTCTGTTTCCTCGATATACTCTTCAATCAGCTGATCGAGTTTTGTACTTTTTTGATAGTAATTATCAAACTTATCCTGTCGTAAAAGTGCCTGATCCAGTTCAAATCGAACGGATTCGATTTCCTGCTGTAACTCACTCAACTTTCTCATATGAATCCTCCTGATTTCCTCAATGGAAAATGCAATTTTACAAATTCAAATTTCTGCTAATTGCCGGAGCAGAGAATAGTCCCTTTTTCTTTTCCCCTTTTTCTTTTCCTCTCTTTTATATTCTCCATATTACTATCCGCAGATTCAAAAATCAAATGAATTAGGTGATGAGTTTTCTCCAAAATTCGACATTTCCAAACGGATTTTTTCACAATTGCACGTATTTCCTACAAAAACAGCGCATCCATTTTTCGACTTTGGATGCGCTGTTCATAAAAAATTA
>UMLS01016013.1_pt1 | contig 16002 bp, 9 predicted proteins | sample 1966561 | NCBI WGS metagenome assembly UMLS01 (sample SAMEA4836209, study PRJEB28245) | human gut metagenome | biome: gut microbiome; material: fecal sample | place: Denmark | collected 2008
TCTTTTCTTAACGATTTGTCGAGGTCTTTGGTGATATTAATATTAATGATAAAAATTGGGAGTGTGAATTTTTAGGAAATCTTTGCACTATTGTTAGAGGAGGATCACCAAGACCTATAGAAAAATTCTTAGGTGGTGATGTTCCGTGGATAAAAATCGGAGATGCTACGGAAGCTGACAATATATATTTGAGTTCGACAAAGGAACACATCATTAAAGAAGGGGTAAAGAATAGTAGACTTGTAAAAGAAGGTAGTTTAATATTTGCAAACTGTGGAGTTTCATTAGGTTTTGCGAGAATTATCACTTTTGATGGATGCATTCACGATGGATGGCTTGCAATGGAAGATATAGACAAAAGACTTGATAAAGTATTTTTGTTACAAGCATTAAATCAGATGACAGAACATTTCAGGGCAATTGCTCCGGCTGGAACACAACCAAATTTAAACACTGCAATTATGAAAGCGTACAAGCAGGTCATTCCGCCGATTGAATTACAAAAAGAATTTATTAGATTTGTCCACCAAGTCAACAAATCAAAATTTGATACTATGACCTTCGCCCCAATATATGCTATAATAAACCTATATTTACACACTTATTTTTATCAGGGAAGGAGATGAGCATGCATGACTGAATCACTTAAACTACCGGTGGGAATAGAGAACTTTGAGGAAATCCGTTCAGACGGATATTACTATGTCGATAAGACAAAGCTGATTGAACAGTTGGTTGACAGCCGGGGAAAAGTCAACCTTTTTACCAGACCGCGTCGTTTTGGCAAGACTCTCAACATGAGTATGCTCAAATCTTTCTTTGAAATTGGAGCAGCTTCTGAATTATTTGATGGTCTTTATATATCGCACAACAAAAAACTGTGTGATGATAATATGGGCAAGTATCCTGTGATATTTCTATCTTTAAAGAATGTGGAAGGACTCGATTTTCAAGCTGCAAAGTATCAGATGATAGAGATAATTGCAAAGGAAGCTAAGAGATTTGCATATTTGAAGCAGAGTGACAGGCTGGACATTGACGATAAGTCGGCGTATGCTTCTTTAATTCGATTAGAGGATGGCAGATATGAAATGAGAGATGAGGCACTGTATGCTTCGCTTCAAACTTTATCTGAGCTGTTATATAAGCATCATTGCAGAAAAACAGTTATTTTAATAGATGAATATGATGTTCCACTGGATAAGGCATTTCAAAATGGCTATTATAAAGAGATGGTTTCTTTGATACGTGCCATATTCGGAAAAGCATTAAAGACAAATGAGGCATTGGATTTTGCTGTCTTAACAGGTTGTCTTCGCGTTTCAAAAGAAAGTATTTTTACAGGATTAAATAATTTCAAGATTTTATCTATTACTGATACAAGATTTGATGAACACTTTGGATTTACGGATGCGGAAGTAGAGCGTTTGCTGGCATTTTATCATTTGGAAAACAGGTTTGCGGAGACAAAGGAATGGTATGATGGTTATCATTTCGGAAATGTTGATGTATATTGTCCGTGGGATGTAATTAATCATGTTGACAGAATAAAAGATGATCCAATGGCTGGACCGGAAGCGTATTGGATTAATACAAGCGGAAATGAGCTTGTTAAGAGGTTTATAGATAAGGCTGGTAAGACAACCAGAAATGAAATTGAGCGTTTGATCGCGGGAGAAGCCATAGACAAGCAAATTCGTCTGGATATGACCTATGACGAAATAGACAATAATATTGATAATCTATGGAGTGTTCTGTTTACAACAGGTTATCTGACATATACAAAGATAAGTGAGAACAAAAAATATAGCCTTGTAATTCCAAACAATGAGATTAAAGAAGTATTTAAGCTGCAGATACAGGAGTGGTTCAGGAATAAAATATTTTCCAATACCGATCAGTTGCAGGACTTTTGGAAGGCTTTCAAAGATGGAAATACACAGATAATGGAAATGTATTTAAACAAGGTGCTGAGTAATTCGGTGAGCGTTTTTGACACAAAAGCGAGAAATGATGAAAAGGAAAGCTCCTATCATAATCTGCTTATTGGAATTTTGAGTGGCAATGAGGACTGGCTGGTAAAGTCAAATGTTGAGGCAGGAGAGGGCTTTGCAGATATTATTGTGGAGACAGATGATCCGGATGAAGGAATTATTGCAGAGCTTAAATACACAAAAGATTTTAAAGCTATGGAAAAATCCTGTGAAAAGGCTCTGAAACAGATAAAGGATAGAAGATATCAGGAATATCTGTTAAATGATGATCGACAGAATATCATGTATTATGGAATTACATTTTGCAGAAAAAGATGCAAAGTGCTTGTAGAAAGATAAAAGGGGTGATTACATGGAAACTAATTTTGATTACCTTTTAAAGAAAGAAGAATACGCAGATTTTGCAAAACAGGCAGTTGAAGCAGAAAAAAGTTTATCCATTTCACCGGCCACTTGTGCCATTTTGTCGAGGCGTGCACTTGAGCTTGCAGTGAGGTTTGTTTTCTCATATGACGCGGAGCTTTCGCTTCCGTACAGAGATAATGTATCGAGTCTTATTCATGAGCCAACGTTTAGAAGGATAATTGAGCCAAGGCTGTTTCCAATGCTCAAATATACCATTCATCTGGGAAATGTTGCAGTTCATACCAACAACAATATAGGCAGGGATGAAGCAATAATAGCGCTTCGTGATTTGTTTGAGTTTTGCGATTGGATTGATTATTCATATTCGAGGGAATACGATGAGAAGACATATGATGAGTCGATTCTTGCAAGCGGTAATGAAAAGCGTATAAAGGCTGATGAGCTCATGAAGCTGTATGAGGGCTTAAGCAGTAAGGATAAAAAGCTCGAGAGCGTATTGAAGGAGAATGAAGAGCTCCGCGAGCAGATGACAAAGAAGCGTAGTCAGAATGTAAAGACAAGGGAGTTCCATGTAGATACGATAAGTGAGGCAGAAACCCGCAAGAGATATATAGATGTTGCCTTAAAGGAGGCAGGATGGGTTATTGGCAGAAATGTCACGGAGGAGGAGCCGGTTACAGGAATGCCAAACAGCACAGGAACAGGGTATGTGGATTATGTTCTTTGGGGAAAGGATAATCTTCCACTTGCTGTAGTGGAGGCTAAAAAGGCTTCTGTGGATGCTATGGTAGGAAGCCAGCAGGCGAAGCTGTATGCTGACTGTTTGCAGAATAAATACAATAGACGCCCTCTTATTTTCATAACAAATGGATTTGAATTTTTCTATACGAATGATTATATGGGATATCCAAGGCGTGAGGTTTCAGGCTTTTTCACACAGGAAGAGCTGCAGCTTGAGATGGATGGACGCACTTCAAGGATTCCGCTTGAAAATATACGGATAAGCGATGATATTACCAACAGACCGTATCAGAAAGAGGCTGTAACCGCAGTCTGTGATGCTATCACAAATAAGCACCGTAAGATGCTTATAGTGCAGGCCACAGGTTCAGGAAAGACAAGAGTGAGCATTAGTATTGTTGATGTATTAAGGCGCCACAATTACGTGAAAAATATTCTGTTCCTCGCAGACAGAAAAGCTCTTGTGAAGCAGGCCAAAAACAATTATACGAATCTGCTTCCTGATTTATCATGCTGTAATCTGCTTGACAATAAAGATGACCCTGAGTCGTGCAGGATGATTTTTTCTACATATCCGACGATGATGAATGCCATAGATGAGAGGAAAAACAAATATGGTGAGAAGCTCTTTAGTCCGGGGCATTTTCAGCTCATAATCTGCGATGAAGTACACCGCAGCATTTACAAAAAATATCAGGAAATATTTGAGTATTTTGATGCGATGTTACTTGGTATGACTGCCACTCCAAAGAATGAAATCGACAAAAACACATATGGAGTCTTTGACCTTGAAAGAGGAGTTCCGACATTTGCGTATGAGCTTGAAAAAGCGGTGGAAGAGGGCTATCTGGTCAATTATTCTACACTGGAATATAAGTCAAAAATAATGGAAAGCGGTATTCACTATGATGAGCTGTCAGATGAGGAAAAAGAGGAGTATGAGGATACATTTTCTGATGATGACACTGTAGGTGATGATATATCAGGAGAGGCCGTAAATACATGGCTTTTTAACGCGGATACAATTGATAAGGTTTTAAGAGAGCTTATGGAAAAGGGCTTAAAAATTGAGGGTGGAGACAAGCTTGGCAAGACAATAATTTTTGCCAAAAACTCTTTGCATGCGCAGGCAATAGTCGAGCGTTTCAATAAGCTTTTTCCGGAATATGGAGGAGACTTCATAAAGCGGATAGATTATAGTATAAAGTACAGTGATTCATTGATAGATGAGTTTAGCACAAGTGATAAAATGCCACAGATAGCAGTATCTGTTGATATGCTCGACACAGGAATAGATATTCCGGAGATTTTGAATCTTGTATTTTTTAAGAAGGTAAAAAGCTATGCCAAGTTCTGGCAGATGATTGGAAGGGGAACCAGGCTTTGCCCTAATCTGCTTGGAGAGGGTATGGACAAAGAAAGATTTCTTATATTTGATTTCTGTAACAATTTTGAATATTTCCGCGTGAACAAAAATGGAGCGGAGAATGGCATAACAGAATCACTCAATGAGAAAATATATAACACAAAAGCCCAGATTGTCAGAGAGCTTCAGGCACCGGTATACAGTAGTGATGAGGTATACGCAGATTACAGAAAAAGCCTTGTGGATGATTTAAAGGAAGATGTAATTAGCTTAAATGACGATAGCTTTATGGTGAAAAGACATCTGCGTTATGTAGAGTTTTTCAGGGCTTCATCATCGTGGGATAATCTGGAGACAATAGAGATTTCGGATATCAGGGAGCATATTGCACCTCTTATCAGGCCTAAAAAGGAAGATGAGCTGGCGCGAAGATTTGACTATCTGGTATACAGTATAGATCTTGGACTGTTGCAAAGCAAAAGCATACAAAGTCCGGTGAATATAGTGGTTCAGACCGCAGAAAAGCTGTCTGCCAAATACTCAATCCCACAGGTGGAAAAGAAAAAGGAGATTATCGAAAAGGTCCAGACAAATGAATTTTGGGATAAAGTCACTATAATAGAGCTTGATACAGTAAGAGAAGCTTTAAGAGGTCTGTTGCAGTACCTTGACAGACAGGTACGGCCAATATACTATACAAATTTCACGGACTCTATAACAGATGGTACACCGGGTGAACCTTTATATGGCGGAAATGACTTGAAAAATTATCGTAAAAAAGTCGAATTTTACCTGAAAGAGCATAGTGACAAATTGTCAGTGTATAAGCTGAAAAACAACAAAAAGCTGACAGAAACGGATCTAAGGGAATTGGAACGAATTCTGTGGACTGAGCTTGGTTCAAAGGAAGATTATATAAAGGAATACGGAGAGACACCGATAGGCAGATTAGTACGAAAAATAGTCGGTGTAGATAGAGCGGCAGTAAACGAAGCCTTCAGTTGTTTTATGTCAGAAGAGCGCTTGAACATAAATCAGATGAGATTCGTAAATCTGATAGTGGACTATATAGTAGCAAATGGAAATATCGAAGATAATAAAGTATTGATGGGTGAACCATTTAAATCAGTTGGAAGTATCACAACTCTTTTCAAAGATGATATGAGTACCGCAAAACAGATAATGGAGATAGTGAATCAGATAAAGCGTAACTCCGAAGAAATTGCCTGATGTATAGCGAAGCTGTTTAGATACTGTAGATTTATGCACATGAAACACAGAAAATGGAAGAGGATGTGAAAAAACTCAATCGAGTTTTTTCACATCCCCTTTTTTTGAGCTTATATATTAGCATCTCCTGCAGACAGGTTGTGGAAGCATAGTAAATTTGCAAAAATTATATTTAATTCTATAAAACACTTGACATAGTTACTAAGAGTTACTATAATAAGCACATAAAGTAAATATAAGAAACGCAGAAAGTAATTATAGGAGTTAAACACATGAATAAAGTAGATGTAAATGGATTAACAGAACGGGAGTTTTTAGCAGAATATAAGCCGGGCGATTATGACAGACCATCGGTTACAGTTGACATGATGGTGCTTCGTATGAAGGAAGACTTAAGCTGTATGCAGGTGCTTCTGATAAAGAGAAAGGCTCATCCGGAGATAGACAAATGGGCGCTTCCAGGCGGATTTATTAACATAAAGGAATCAGCATATGAAGCAGCGTGCAGGGAGCTTAAAGAGGAAACAGGTCTTACAGACATTTATCTTGAGCAGCTCTATACCATGAGCCAGCCGGACAGGGACCCTCGTATGAGAATTATTGATATTGCATACATTGCACTGCTTCCATATGGATATGAGCAGTCTGCCGTTGCGGGTGATGACGCAAAGGATGCCAGATGGTTCGATGTGAAATTTGCAGATGAAAAACTTGAGTTTGCAAACGACTTGATTAAAATTGAATACTCCCTCAGGTCTGAGAAATTTAAAAATGGTGTAATCACAGTGGAAAACTTTGTTCCGGTCAGCGTATCAGACGAAAAGCTTGCTTTTGACCATGACCAGATTATACTGGAAGGACTTATGAGGATAAGGAATAAGGCTGAGTATACAGGCATTATGTTTAACCTTGTGCCGCGTGAGTTTACCATTCCGGACCTGCTTAAGGTGTTTGAGGTTCTTTCAGGAAAGGAAGTTCATCCAAAGGTGTTCCGTGAGAAGATTGCAGGACAGCTTGTTTCACTTGACAGGTCGCAGAGACCTATTGTCGGAAGAAAACCGGCTGCTGTGTACAGATATGTTGACCTTAACATGGATGAACGTAAACTGGTTAAAGTGCATAAGAAATATAAAAACGGTGTGATACTCACAAGGGCACAGCCATTCCATAACGGACACCTGAACATGATAAAACAGGCCGCATCGGAGTGCGAAAATCTGCTTGTTGTGATAGGCAGTGCAAACAAAAGCTATACAAAGAGAAATCCGTTTCCAATCGAATACAGAAAAAGACTTGTTGAAAACGTACTGCAGGAAGAGGATTTAAGCGGTGCAGATGTAAAGGTTATGACATTATCAGACTGGAGCATGGAGGATGCAGCTCAATATGTAAAGGAATGGGGTTCTTTCTTCTATTACAACATAGCTAATGAAATTGGAGAGAAAAGCTTTACATTCTATTACAACGACGACCCGAAGATTGCGGAAAACTGGTTTACAGATGATATTTTAAAGAATGTGACCATCAGAAACCTTGGCAGAAGCGATATTGAGATTTCAAGTACAATGATCAGAGATTTGCTGTATAAGAAAGATTATGACAAAGTCAGGGATCTGGTTCCGCGATGGATGTGGAAGGATTTAAAGCAGCTTGGAAAAATCCTTATGGATGCAACAAATGATGATTATATGATGTAGGAGGAAATGATTATGGCAAAGAAAATTTTAGTAGTAGTGGATGCACAGAATGACTTTATTACAGGAGTTCTTGGAAACAAGGAGTGTAACGTGGCAACAAATGTTATTGCAGATGAAATCAGGTCAGGAAAATATGATGACGTGATATTCACAAGGGATACGCATGATGAAAACTATCTGAATACTCAGGAGGGAAGAAAGCTTCCGGTAGCTCACTGTATTAAAGGGACAAACGGATGGGAAGTAGACGCTCGTCTTAAAGCAGCAATGAAGGAGCGTGGAGTTGACTGTGATGATATGACTTATATTGACAAGCCGACGTTTGGCAGCAAAGAGCTTGGCGAACTGCTTGCGGGATATGACAACAGCGATACAGAGATTTATTTCTGCGGATTCTGCACGGGAATATGCGTAATCAGCAACGTAGCGATTGCAAAGACGTTCTGTAAAGATGCAGAGGTGTCAGTGATAGAAAATGCCTGTGCCTGCGTAACGCCTGAAAGTCATAAGACAGCAATAGAAGCAATGAAAATGATTCAGGTCAATATTATATAGAAAGCCATTTATTAAAAATGTTTCTGACATACTAATAGTGTAAGAAATGGGAGGAGAATATTATGAAATTAAACCAGATAATCACAAGTCTTTTAGAGACTGATATGTATAAATTCAGCATGGGTCAGACAATATTCCATCAGTTTACGGATTACAAGACCACATGGACATTCAAGTGCAGAAATGAAGATGTGCATTTTACACAGAAAATGGTGCAGGAGATAACAGAACAGATTAAGGCTTTCTGTAAGCTTCGGTTTACAGAGGATGAGCTTGCATATCTTGACAATATCAAATGGATCAAAGGCTCTTATGTTGATTTTCTTCGTCTCTGGCAGCCGCGTTTTGAGGATTTTGAGATAGGAACAGATGCACCTTGTGGCTTGTCTATCGAGGCAAAAGGAACATGGCTTAACACTTCAATGTATGAGATTCCGACACTTGCCATTGTAAATGAAGTGTATTTCAGAATGGCATATGACTATGATAAGCTGCTTGACAGCTTTAAGAAGCGTTTGGATGCAAAGTATGAGAATTTAAAGAACGGACACTGGTACGCGGGTACATTCTCAGAGTTTGGTCTCAGAAGAAGACTTTCTGCTGAAGCGCAGGAGCTTGCAGTGCAGAAGTTCGCACATTTAAACGACACCCTGCACAGTTCATCAAAGTTTGTCGGCACATCAAATGTGTATCTTGCAAAGAAGTACGGACTTACACCTGTAGGCACCATGGCTCATGAGTGGATTATGTGCACAGGACAGGGCAATCACAGGCACAATCCGGCATATTCAAACTGGTATGCTCTCGATGCATGGATCAAGGAGTATGGAGTATTAAACGGTATTGCGCTTACTGACACAATCACAACAGACTGTTTCCTGCGTGATTTCCAGCTGACCTATGCGACACTTTTCTCAGGAGTGCGTCATGACAGCGGAGACCCGTATGAGTGGGGTGAAAAGATGATTGCTCATTACAAGAGCCTTGGAATTGACCCAAAAACAAAGACACTTTTATTCAGCGACAGTCTTGATTTTGAGCGTGCTGACAAGCTCTACAGACATTTCTGCAAGGAAACAAATGTAGCTTTCGGTATTGGCACATACTTAAGCAATGATACAGATGTTCCTGCACTCAATATTGTCATGAAAACCACAATATGCAATGGTATGGATGTAGCGAAGATTTCTGATACACCCGGCAAGGGGATGTGCAAAAATCTGGATTATGTGGATTACTTAAACCGCTGCATTGATTACAGGATGAAAAATGACCGCTAGGAGGAAATGTCATGAATACAGGATTTTACCGTGTTGCCGCATCGTCCCCTGAGATTTATCTCGGGGACTGCGTGAACAATGCTGACAATATCATACACATTGCAGAGTCACTTGCAAAAAAGGATGTGCAGCTTGTGGTTTTTCCGGAGCTGTGTATTACGGGATATAGCTGTGCAGACATGTTTTTGAGAAAAGAACTGCTCGCGCAGGCTCAGCAAGAACTGGACAGGATTAAAACAGCATTGCAGGATTTAAGCATCCTTGTATGCGTGGGACTGCCGATAGAAGATGAAGCTGGCAGACTTTTCAACTGTGCTGCATATGTACACAGCGGAGAAATTGTTGGAATTGTGCCAAAAACATATATTCCCAACTATGGTGAATTTTATGAGAAACGCTGGTTTACAAGCGCAGACAAGAGATTATCAGATGAGATTACTTTAAATTATGTCGCAAACAGGCCAACAGTACCTTTTTCTCCGAATATTATTATCAAGGATCTGAGAGGCGCAATTGTCGGTACTGAGATTTGTGAAGATTTATGGGTAAGTGCGCCTCCGAGCGGGGAGCTTTGCAAAGCCGGTGCAAATATCATTATAAATCCATCAGCAAGCAATGACGTAATCGGAAAAAGAGAATACAGGCGCAGTCTTGTGGCGATGCAGTCAGGAAGATGCCGTGCCGGATACGTGTATGCGTCAAGCGGTGCAGGAGAGAGCAGCACGGATCTGGTATTTTCCGGCCACTGCATCATAGCTGATAATGGCAGAATAGCTGGTGAGACGTCAGATTATTCAAAACGTATGAATAAAAAGGTATCAGAAGATGATGTGATGAGCTCTGGTTTTGTGATAAGTGAGATAGATATTGATCGCTGCATGAATGACCGCCACAGATACAACAGCGATTCATGGGCTGATGTGCCGGATGTGATAAAAGTAATTTTAAATGGTGAAAACCGGATGAAGGATTATCAAATATGGCCAAAGAAAGTTAATCCGTATCCGTTTGTACCAAGTGATAAAAACAACCGAAAAAACCGCTGCATGGAGATTTTGTCGCTTCAGGCAAAAGGTCTGGAACAGAGACTCATATCCACCGGAATAAAAAATGTTGTTCTTGGAATATCCGGCGGTCTGGACAGCACACTTGCACTTTTGGTATGCTGTGATGCATTTGAAGCACTTGGCATTCCGAAGAGAAATATCTATGGTATTACAATGCCAGGATTTGGAACTACATCTACTACAAAGACAATTGCTGACAGGCTTATGGAAGAATTTGGAGTGACAGCCGTGGAAGTTAATATTGAGGCTGCATGCAGACAGCACATGAAGGATATAGGACATCCGGATGATGTTTTTGACGTGACATATGAAAACATTCAGGCCAGAGAGCGTACGCAAGTATTATTCGATTATGCAAACATGGTAGACGGACTTGTAATCGGTACAGGTGATATGTCAGAGCTTGCACTTGGCTGGTGCACCTACAACGGTGACCATATGAGCAATTATGCCGTGAACTGCAGTGTACCAAAGACACTTGTTAAATACATTGTACAGGCTTATGCCAGCGAGTGCGCGTCAACGGATGAAATGAAAAATGTGCTTTGCGAAATAGCAGACCTGCCTATTTCTCCTGAACTACTGCCGCCGGATAAAGACGGTAACATAGCACAGAAAACAGAGGAGAGCATCGGCAAATATGACCTTCATGACTTCTTCCTTTATCATTTTCTGCGTAATGGAGAAAGCCGGGATCGGATATTAAAACTTGCAGAGATTGCTTTTGCAAATGTAAGTAAGGGTGAAATAGAAAAGACTCTGGAAACATTCTTTACGCGTTTCAGGCAGCAGCAGTTTAAGCGTTCATGCATACCTGACGGACCAAAGGTGGGAACTGTTTCATTATCTCCTAGAGGTGATCTGAGAATGCCAAGCGATATGGTGGAATTGTATTAGGCCGAAGTGCAAAAAGATGAAAGAAATATTAGCTAACCACAAATGAACATCTAGTCACAGCGTAAGAAAACCGGGAGACCGGGAACGCAGCCGGGGGGATGGCACACCCTCATGTAAGCGACTAGCGAAGCTGTTTAGATACTGTAGAATTATGCACATGAAACACAGAAATGCCCAGCCATGGATGGCTGGGCAAGGTGTTATGCGCCATGGACGGCGCATAAAAGCCGGTTTCGTCAAGCATAGAAACACTATAAGCATAATTCGTACAGAATCTTAACAGCAAAGCGTTAGCGCACATGAGGGTGTGCCATCCCCCCGGCTGCGTTCCCGGTCTCCCGGTTTTCGTAGTTAGTCAAGTGAATTACGCAGTCTTTCCGGTATAAAGCTGATAATACTTTCCCTTCTTTGAAATCAGCTCATCATGACTTCCCCTTTCAATAATGCGTCCCTGCTCCAAAACCATAATGCAGTCGCTGTTTCTGACAGTAGAAAGCCTGTGTGCGATAACAAATGTAGTACGGCCATGCATGAGCTTATCCATGCCGTCCTGAACAATACGCTCGGTACGTGTATCAATTGAGCTTGTAGCCTCATCGAGGATGAGCACAGGCGGATCGGCGATAGCGGCACGCGCAATGGCTAGAAGCTGGCGCTGGCCCTGGCTTAGGTTTGCACCGTCACCTGTCAGTACAGTATTGTAGCCGTCAGGAAGCTGGCGGATAAACGTATCGGCGTTTGCCAGGCGGGCAGCTGCGTATACTTCATCATCTGTGGCATCAAGCTTGCCATAGCGGATGTTTTCCATGACAGTAGCTGTGAAAAGGTGGGTATCCTGCAAAACAATGCCAAGAGAGTGGCGCAGATCAGCCTTTTTAATCTTGTTTATATTGATGCCGTCATATCTTATCTTGCCGTCTGCTATATCGTAGAAGCGGTTGATAAGGTTAGTGATGGTAGTCTTTCCAGCTCCGGTGGTACCAACAAAGGCAATCTTCTGACCGGGTGTTGCAAAAAGATCCACATCGTGCAGTACAATTTTCTCAGGCACATATCCAAAATCCACATCGTCAAATACCACATCGCCCTCAAGCTTTTTGTAGTCCACAGAGCCGTCAGCCTGATGAGTATGCTTCCATGCCCATAAGCCGGTGTGCTCAGGTGTTTCAGTGAGTTTTCCATTTTCTTCCTTAGCATTTACCAGTGTGACATAGCCCTCGTCAGTCTCAGGCGCTTCATCGAGCAGTGAGAAGATACGGTCGCATCCGGCAAGTGCCATGATGATACTGTTGAACTGCTGGCTGACCTGCGAGATAGGCATGTTAAAGCTCTTGTTAAAGGTCAGAAAGCTCGCAAGCTTACCAAGGGTCAGACCGCCAAAGCCTGAAAGAGCCATAACACCGCCTGCAAGAGCGCAGAGCACGTAGCTTAGATTTCCAATCTGTGCGTTTACAGGACCGAGCATGTTGGAGTACATGTTGGCATTGTAGGCGCTTTCAAAGAGTTCATCATTTATTTTGTCGAAGGCTTCAATATTTTCCTGCTCGTGGGTAAATACCTTGACTACCTTCTGGCCGTTGAGCATTTCCTCGATGAAGCCGTTAACCTTGCCGAGGTCGCGCTGCTGAGCGAGGAAATAGCGGCTGGAGAAGCCTGCAAATTTTTTTGTCACGACTGTTGTTACGATTACCATCACGATAGTTAGTATGGTGAGCGGAATATTTAATATGACCATTGAAACAAAAACGCTCACAACAGTGATAGCACTGTTAAGTATCTGCGGAAGACTCTGGCTGATGAGCTGGCGGAGTGTATCGATATCGTTTGTATAAATTGACATGATATCGCCGTGCGCATGTGAGTCAAAGTATCGGATTGGCAGATCCTGCATATGGGAAAAGAGCTCAACACGCAGGTTCTTAATGGTGCCCTGTGATACGTAGATCATTATTTTGCTGTATGCAAACGTACTAATGACGCCGATACCGTAGAATACGGCGACCCTTCCCATTGCTGCAAGGAGTGGTCCGTAGTCGGGATTTCCTGTCTTAAGCAGTGGTACTATATAGTCATCAATCAAATTTTTGGTAAACATGGTTCCCTGCACATTTGCAAGTACACTGACAAAGATACATATCACAACAATTATGCAGGCAGGTAAATATTTCTTGAAAATAAATCCCATGAGGCGCGCAAAAAGCTTACCGGGATTTTTAATTTTGGGTTTTGGACCTCGTGGTCCTCTTGGTCCTGGCATCAGGCAGCACCTCCTTCATCAAAGTCTCCTCCGCCGTTTGTCTGGGAATCGTAAACATCGCGGTAGATTTCATTATTTTTAAGCAGATTTTCGTGAGTGTCAAAGCCGTCCACTTTTCCGTCATTCATCACGATGATACGGTCAGCATCCATGACTGATGAGATACGCTGTGCGATGATGAGCTTAGTGGTTCCCGGTATTGTTTTTGCGAGGGCAGCACGGATTTTTGAATCTGTTGCTGTATCTACAGCCGAGGTACTGTCATCGAGTATGAGTATCCTTGGCTTTTTAAGCAGAGCCCTTGCGATACACAGACGCTGCTTCTGGCCACCGGATACGTTGGTTCCGCCCTGTTCTATGTAGGTGTTGTACTTGTCAGGGAAGGACTCGATAAAGTCATCGGCGCATGCCATTTTACAGGCCTCAATACACTCATCTGTGGTAGCGTTTTTGTCACCCCAGCGCAGATTTTCGAGTATGGTGCCCGAGAAAAGCACGTTCTGCTGGAGCACGACAGCTACCTTGTTTCTGAGAGTGTCCATGTCGTACTCACGCACATCGTGGCCTCCGACGATTACAGAGCCGGTGTCTGTGTCGTAGAGACGGCTTATCAGGTTTACAAGGGAAGATTTCGAGCTTCCGGTTCCTCCTATGATGCCGATGGTCTCACCGGATTTTATGTCTAGATTTATATCTGACAGAACCGGAGTTTCAGCGGTGTCTGAATATCTGAAGGTTACATGCTTAAAGCTTATGCTTCCGTCAGGTACATCGTAAAGCGGCTCCTTAGGATTGTGCAGTGTGCTCTGTTCATTTAATACCTCGCTGATTCGTCTTGCGGATGCGAGTGAGAGTGAAATCATTACAAAAACCATCGAGAGCATCATGAGGTTCATCAGAATATTCATGCAATAGGTGAGAAGAGCCATCAGATCACCTGTAGTGAGAGTGCTGCTTACCACCATATGAGCTCCGAGCCAGCTTATTAACAGGATGCAGGCATACACTGTAAACTGCATGAGAGGAGAGTTGTATACCACAAGGCTTTCTGCCTTCACAAATACGTCGTAGATATTCTGTGCTGCCTTTGAAAAACGTTTCTTCTCATAATCCTCACGGACGTATGCCTTTACAACGCGGATAGCGGATACGTTTTCCTGTACGCTTTCGTTCAGGTCATCATAGCGCTTGAAGGCTCTGTCGAAGTATTTCATGGCCGCCTTGCTGATGAAAAGCAGTAAAGCTCCAAGCACAATGACAGCGATTAAGTATATTGTCGCAAGGCGAGGGCTGATGAAAAATGACATAGCCATCGCACATATTATGGACGCAGGGGCTCTCATAGCCATGCGAAGCAGCATCATGTAAGCATTCTGGATGTTGGTCACATCGGTTGTCATACGTGTGACAAGACTCGCGGATGAGAATCTGTCGATATTTGCAAAGGAAAAGGTCTGGATGTTGCGAAACATTGCAGCACGCAGATTCTTTCCAAAGCCCATGGCGGCCTTTGCACCATATTTTGCACCGAGACATCCTGTCAAAAGACCAAACAGTGCTGCGACAATCATCCACACACCCATGATATAGATATGCCTTGTGTCGCCCATATTGACACCGTTGTCGATGATTGATGCCATGAGAAGAGGGATTATGGTATCCACAGCCACCTCAAGCAGCATGAAAACAGGTGTCGCAATCGAAGCCCATTTGTATTCCTTTATTTGGGCACCTAGTGTTTTTAACATATGTTTTGTCCTTTCTTCTTATATTCATATTTGATTAAAACAAACTTCCCACATTTATGGTAATGTGGTTAACTAAAAAAATACTTGCATTTAATTAGTTAGTGTGCTAACTATATTATAGATATACTTTTTTTATTGTCAAGAAAAATCTATGAAAGGATTTCAGATATGAAGGAGTTTACACCGGATAAATACTTAGGACACAAGATAAACCGCATCAGCAGGAGCATAGACAGATATTTTGACAGAAAAAGGTGCAGTAAAACAGAATGTATACCGCGAAGCCAGGGTATGATGATTGGATATATAATGGATAATCAGGGCCAAAATATATTTCAAAAGGATATCGAAGCAAAGTTTCATCTGTCAGGAGCCACAGTGACAAATATGCTTAAAAGTCTTGAAAAAAACGGCTATATCGTGCGCACACCTATGGAAAATGATGCAAGGCTTAAGAGGATTGAGCTGACGCAAAAAGCACTGGACCACGAAAACAGGGTGAGGGAAAATATAATGGTAATAGAGGAAGCCATGCACGAAGGCTTTTCTAAGGAGGAGTTTAACATGATGCTTGGCTTTTTGGACAGAGTGATTGACAATATGGAAAAGCTTAACAAGTAACAAAATAATTACAGAGTTGAAAAAGTAGCATAAATATTGTGGCTTTTTTTGTGCAATAAGTCAAAATGCTACAAAATATTGTTGAGCGTATTGACATAGCAACAATATCTTGTATAATTTAGATTGTCATCAAAAGACAGATGCACAGATTTGTATTAAATAATATGGCATTTTATATGTAGC
>UMLS01006249.1_pt1 | contig 14421 bp, 8 predicted proteins | sample 1966561 | NCBI WGS metagenome assembly UMLS01 (sample SAMEA4836209, study PRJEB28245) | human gut metagenome | biome: gut microbiome; material: fecal sample | place: Denmark | collected 2008
TCCTTCTCGCGGTCCCATTCAGCTTCAACCTCTGGTCCGATAAAAGCCTTGATGGCTTCTGCATCAGCCTCTGCACATACAACGAGCAATTCGTCTCCAACCTCAAACTTAGTCTTGCTGTTAGGAATGCTCACCTCGCCATTGTGGAGCAGTCGTGAACATACAATGTCACGGTTCAAGAACTCTGAAACTTCTCTCAGCGTTCTGCCTGTAATATAAGCATTTTCCACGCGCAAGTGCATGTTATGGGCCTTAGCGTGTGGGTTGGCGGCATCTTCTTCGTTAAGCTGTTCTTCCTCATCAGCAGTATTAATCTTACAGATGTACTTGATAAGGATAGTAGCACCGATAATGCCCACTACACCAAGAGGATAAGCACATGCATAACCATTGGCAATACTTGGAGCACCATTAGGGAAGACGCTGAGCAAAGCCTCGTTGGCAGCACCAAGACCCGGAGTATTAGTAACCGCACCATAGAGAGTACCTACCATCATAGGCAGGTTGTTAGGGTTGCTCGTATCAAAGAAGAGATAATAGCAACCAAACATCACGAGGATGTTGAGCAGAATAGCGCTAGCCGAAAGCATGTTGAGTGTAACACCACCTTTCTTGAAACTCTCGAAGAAGCCAGGTCCTACCTGGAGACCAATCATGAAGACGAAGAGAATCAAGCCGAAGTCTTGCACGAATGTGAGAATTTCCTTTGGACCGGTGAAGCCAACGTGGCCAGCCAAAATACCTGCGAAGAGAACAAAGGTGACACCTAATGAAATGCCGCCAATCTTTATCTTTCCGAGGTAAACACCAATAGCTATCACGATAGCGTAGAGTAGGGCGATGTGAGCCACTGACTCGGTATTGGTGAAGAGATTAACAATCCAATCCATGTATTCGTTTTAAAATCAGAAAATTATATTCCTATAGTTTACCAAATTATTTTAGAATTTATGTTTTCTGTTGCTTGTTTTAAATGAAAGATACAGTTCTGTTTATAGAGAGAATCTGTAGATTATTAGGGATTCAATTAAAACTGAAAATTGGAGGACATCACATAGGATGCCCTCCAACCTATTTTTTCTTGTAAAAAATCAAGCCCTTTTTGCAAATGGTTTTCTTTTTGACATGAGATTACTTCTCGATAGCTGCTACACCTGGCAATACCTTACCCTCGATAGCCTCGAGGAGTGCACCACCACCTGTAGAGATGTAAGATACCTGATCAGCCAAACCGAACTTGTTGATACAAGCTACAGAGTCACCACCACCGATGAGTGAGAATGCACCTTCCTTAGTAGCCTCAGCGATTGCCTCAGCGATAGCCTTAGAACCACCAGCGAAGTTGTCGAACTCGAATACGCCTGCAGGACCGTTCCAGAGGATAGTCTTGGCACCCTTGATGGCAGCTGCGAAAGCCTTGCGAGTCTCAGGACCTGCGTCCATACCCTCCCAACCGTCAGGAATGTTGTTAGATGGGCAAACCTGAGTGTTGCAGTCGTTCTTGAAGTCGTCACCGCAGATAGAGTCTGTGCCGAGTACGAGGTTTACACCGTTCTCCTTAGCCTTCTTGATTACGTCGAGAGCAACGTCGAGCTTGTCATCCTCGCAGATAGACATACCAATCTTGCCACCGAGAGCCTTAGAGAATGTATAAGTCATACCACCGCAGAGAATCAAGTTGTCAACCTTAGTCAACAGGTTCTCGATGATACCAATCTTAGTAGAAACCTTAGAACCACCCATGATAGCTGTGAATGGGCGCTTGATGTTGCTGAGAACTGCGTCAACAGCCTTAACTTCCTTCTCCATCAAGAAACCGAGCATCTTGTGATCCTTGTCGAAAGAATCAGCGATGACAGCTGTAGAAGCGTGCTTGCGGTGAGCTGTACCGAATGCGTCCATTACATATACGTCAGCGTAAGAAGCCAACTTAGCAGCGAACTTCTTCTGGCGCTCCTTCATTTCAGCCTTAGCAGCATCAAATTCTGGAGTACCCTTCTCAACGCCAACTGGCTTGCCTTCCTCTTCTGGATAGAAGCGGAGGTTCTCGAGCAAGAGAGCCTCACCTGGCTTCAAGGCAGCTGCTTCAGCATCAGCGTTACCGCAGTCCTTAGCGAACTTAACGTCTACGCCGAGAGCGTCTGATACGTTCTTAACAATCTGAGAGAGAGAAAGCTCTGGTTTAACCTTGCCCTTTGGCTTACCCATGTGGCTCATCATGATGAGCGCACCGCCGTCTGCAAGTACCTTCTTCAATGTAGGAAGGGCACCGCGGATACGAGTGTCGTCTGTTACATTACCATTTTCATCCAATGGCACGTTGAAGTCAACGCGCACGATTGCCTTGTGACCGGCAAAGTTAAAATCTTCAATTTTCATTTTACCTAAATTTATTTAGTTTATGTACTAATTTATTGTTCTAAACCTTTCTGCTGGTTTCAAAAACCGAAGGCAAAGATACAAATTATATTTGAATCAGCAAAATATCGTAGCGGTTTTTATTATTTTTAGTAGATGAAATCGCCTGTTTGCTATATCGGGTTTGCAAAATTCGTATTTTGCGCTTCCTTCTGCTTGATTTGTTAAACAAAATGGAGAGAAATGAAATATATTCTTAACAAATTACTTTTTTTTTGGATTTTTCGATAATAAATAGTACCTTTGTGCGCAGTTAAAACGTTATTACATATAAATGAGATAAAATGGCGAAAGATAAGATTGCTTTTGTGTGCAGCAATTGCGGACAGGAAAGTGCCAAATGGATGGGCAAATGTCCTAGCTGCGGACAATGGAATACATTTAAGGAAATTCGTATTGCTGCTGATTCCGGATCGCAGGCTGCGAAGAATGCCGGAATGACCATGCGTCATGGTGGGGTTGCCACGATGTTTGGTGGGCAGCACAGCGAGCATGACGCTGCGCCGATGAAACTTCGCGATATTTCTGCGATTGATGAACCGCGCATCGATATGAGGGACGAGGAGCTGAACCGTGTGCTGGGTGGCGGAATGGTCCCTGGTAGCATTACGCTCCTGGGCGGTGAACCGGGAATCGGTAAGAGTACGCTCACCTTGCAGACTATTCTGAACATGACTGACCGCCGCATCCTGTATGTGAGCGGAGAGGAAAGTGCCCATCAGATTAAACTCCGTGCCGACCGGTTGGCTAAAGGACAGGCGATGCTCAGAGATGGCTCTTCTGCGGACACTCTGAAAACGGCTTCTCTTTCATCAGAAGGAGCCTTTGATCATATTACGGTTCTCTGTGAAACGCAGTTGGAGAAAATCTTCAGCCATATTCAGAAAGTGGCTCCTCAGCTGATAGTTATAGATTCTATCCAAACTATCTCTACAGAAGAGGTTGACAGTTCGCCAGGTTCTGTTTCCCAAGTTCGCGAGTGTGCAGCCTCCCTGCTCCGTTTTGCCAAGACGAGTGGCATTCCGGTCATTCTGATAGGTCATATTAATAAGGAGGGAACGCTTGCCGGACCAAAGATTTTGGAGCACATCGTAGATACGGTAATTCAGTTTGAGGGCGACCAGCATTACATGTACCGCATCTTGAGAAGCATCAAAAACCGATTCGGAAGTACTTCTGAGTTGGGAATCTACGAGATGATGCAAGGCGGACTCCGACAGGTGAGCAATCCTTCAGAGTTGCTGCTTACTGAAGATCATGACGGGCTTTCGGGTGTTGCCATCAGCGCAGCCATCGAGGGTGTCCGCCCGTTCCTGGTAGAGACGCAGGCTTTGGTTTCAACAGCTGCCTATGGAACTCCGCAACGTTCGGCAACGGGTTTTGACCAGCGCCGTTTGAACATGCTCCTGGCGGTTCTGGAGAAACGTGTGGGGTTCAAACTGATGCAGAAGGATGTGTTCCTGAATATTGCCGGTGGATTGAGAGTCACCGATCCTGCCATGGACTTGAGTGTGTTGGCAGCCGTATTGAGCAGTAATGTTGACACGCCTATAGAGCAAGGTTGGTGTATGGCAGGCGAGGTAGGTCTGAGCGGTGAAGTCCGTCCGGTGAGCCGCATCGAGCAGCGTATTGCTGAGGCAGAAAAACTGGGATTCCAGCACATTATCATCCCGAAATACAACAATCATGGTTTCGACCATAAGAAATATAAGATAGAAATTCATCCCGTAAGGAAGGTGGAAGAAGCATTCCGCTGCCTGTTCGGGTGAAGTAAAAAGTAATCATACAGTTCAAAGTTCAAAATTCAAAGTAAAATGAAGGATTCAGTAATCATTGTGAGCGGCGGCATGGATAGCATCACGCTGCTCTACGATAAGAAAGACGAGATTGCACTCGGCATTAGTTTTAACTATGGAAGTAATCATAACGAGCGTGAAATTCCCTTCGCCAAGATGCATTGTGAGCGTTTGGGAATCAAGCATATTACGATAGATTTGGGTTTCATGCATCAGTATTTCAAGAGTTCTCTTCTTGAAGGTGCCGATGCAATTCCTGAGGGTCATTATGCTGATGATAATATGAAGAGTACGGTGGTTCCTTTCCGTAATGGAATCATGCTGAGCATTGCCATCGGCATTGCTGAGAGTAATAATCTGAAGAAAGTTTTCATCGCTAACCATGGTGGCGATCATACGATTTACCCAGACTGTCGTCCGGAGTTTATCAAGGCGATAGATGAGGCTGCTGAAGCAGGAACGTTCGTTGATGTGCGCGTGGTGGCTCCTTATACGAATATTACCAAAGGGCAGATTGCGGAGATAGGCAAGAAGTTGGGCATTGACTATGCTGAAACCTGGAGCTGCTATAAGGGCGGTGAGAAGCATTGTGGCAAATGCGGAACCTGCGTTGAGCGCAAGGAAGCTTTGGCCGAGGCGGGTATTGAGGATACTACCGAGTATGAAGAATAAGGATGACGACGAACCAGGCGTTCTTCGTTCCCTATATATAATTAAGGTGTAATCAGAATAAATATAATAAAAGAAAAATGAAAACAGCGATTTTATCTGCGGCTCTGATGCTTGCATCAACCGTTGCAATGGCTCAGAAGAGCAACTTCCAGTTGAAGGTGGATTTGAAGAATTTCAATTCCGATTCTGTACTTGTTTACAAGGGCAGAAATGTTAAGATGGATACGGTTTTGGTGAAGAATGGCAAGTTTACCTATTCTGCAAACCTTGATAAGGTAGCCGGATACGTTTTCCTCTCACCTGAAGCTTATCGTGGTGCAGGTCAGTTTATGTTCAACCTGCCTTGTGTTCCTGGCGAGAAGGCTGAAGTTAAGGGCGATGCAAAGACCCGCTTCGATATTTCGGGTTCTAAGTTCTATCAGCAGTATCATGAAGTAGATGTTCTGCTGGAGAATGCTAATAAGGAGTTGAGAGATTACGAAGCTTCCCTGAACCAGAGAATCAAGAATGGTGAGACCCAGCAGACCATCATGGCAGAGTATGAGCAGAAGGCTCCTGCCCTGCAAAAGGCAAAGGACGATAAGATTTTCAATTTCGTAAAACAGCATCCTGATTATGAGTCTTGTGCTACTATCTTCGAGCAGTTTGATGATGTCAGCAAGATGGAGAAACTGCTGGGCTTGCTCTCTGAGAATGTGAAGAACGGCAGAATGAAGGCTTTCTACCAGCCAATGATTGATATGGCTAAGAAGCGTGCTGAGGCTGAGGAGAAGGCTAAGAAGGTGCAGGCTGCCGGTGTTGAGGCTCCTGACTTTACGCTGAAGGATATTAAGGGAAATGATTTTAAGCTTTCCAGCCTTCGCGGCAAGATTGTCGTACTCGATTTCTGGGGTTCATGGTGCGGATGGTGCATCAAGGGAATGCCTAAGATGAAGGAGTATTACGAGAAGTACAAGGGTAAGTTTGAAATTCTTGGTGTAGATTGTAATGATACAGAGGCTAAGTGGAAGGCTGCTGTTGAGAAGCACCAGTTGCCATGGATTCATGTTTACAATCCGAAGGACAGCAAGGTTCTCAGCGACTATGCTGTTCAGGGGTTCCCTACAAAGATTGTGATTGATGCTAACGGTAAGATTATCAAGACTATTGTTGGTGAGGATCCTGCTTTCTACACATTGCTTGATGAAGTGTTGGGCAAGTAATGTTAACATAAAACAATGTCGCCCTGTAAGTGCAAAATTATATTTGCTCTTACAGGGCGATTTTTGTTTGTTCAGTACTTTACTTCTTTTTCTTTTTCAATTCCAGTTTCGGAATCTTGATTTTCTGTCCGGCTTTTACGGTGCTTGTACCATTCAGGGCTTCTACGTAGCATTCCATGCCGGAACCTAAATAGCGGGTACTAATCTGTTCGAGGGTCTGACCGGCGCCAACCGTAACGGTCTGGGCAACTCCTATGATTCGGTAAGCTCCCGTGCGTACGCGAGCGTCCTTATCATACTGGGATGATGCTATTTTCGAAGCAGCCTTTTCTTCGGCTTTATCTTTAGCTTCTGCCTTAGCCTTTGCTTCAGCCTGCTTAGCCTTTTCTGCGTTAGCACTTTCCTCATCCGAATTTTCAGCCAGTTTTACTGCTTCTGCAGTTTTAGCCATACGGATGCTGTCTTCCATCGCTTTCTGGCGGAGTTTCTGTTCCTGAGAGAGTGGGGCGGCAGCTGGTTTGGCTGGGACTTTCTTGGCTGGAGCCTGATGATACTGGTTTAGCTGCATGGCTAGATGATCGCGCTGGGCAGTCATCTGACCATAGTTGAAGGCAAACCATCCCATTCCGCCAATCAAAGCTACTACGATGAGACAGACTGCAACGACCAGATAGCGAGGAATAACAATATGATGAGAATTGGAAGATTCTTCTTCTTCTTCCTTCTCTTCTTCTTCTTCAGATTCATCTGATGCAGGTACTGCTGGTTCAACAACTGCTTTCAGGGCTTGCTGTTGCTGGGCTAATTCAAGCTTCTCCTGCTCCAGTCTTTCCTGCTTCAGTCTTTCCTGCTCCAGTCTTTCCTGTTCAAGTTTCTCCTGCTCCAGTCTTTCCTGCTCTTGCTTTTCTTTCTGTATTCTTTCCTGCTCCAGTTGGGCTTGTTTTAATTTTTCCAGTTTAGCTTGTTCAATAGCAATTTGCTTTGCCAGTTCGTCTTCGGCTTCTTTTTCCTTTTCCTTTTCAGATCCGATTACGACAACCTCCGGATTTGGAGTTGCAGTTTTTTCTTCGTCCAGAAAATCGATTACTTGTTCAGGAGCATCTTCTGTCTGTTCTTCTCCAAACTTCTCATCTATTTCATCGAAATCTACGCCGTCATTTACTACCACCGTTTCAAATTGGGCGAATGGCTTGTTCACGATTTCTTTCAGGATGTTGTCAGGCGTGAAGGTGAGTTTGTCTCTGCCTTCAATGGTGAAGCGCTCGCCCGTGTTCACATTGATGCTTTCACGGTCTTTCGTGGCCTGTACCTTAAAGGTGCCCAGCCATTTTATCTTCACCTGCTTGTCGGCATCGAGTCCCTGGTTGCACACATCAAACATTTTCCGGATGAAGAGTTCTGCTTCCACCTGGCTCAGCCCGCTCTTATCTGCAAGCAGTTTTCCGAGTGTATTTAAACTGAATTTGCTCATTGCTCATCCCCTCCATTCTTTAGTTTTTCCTTGACCGAAGCTACCGGTCGGAAACCCAACACCAACTTAGGCGGCACCAGCTGACGCTTCTTGGTAGTAGGATTAACCACCACTCGCTCCATGCGCTTCTTCACTTCGAAGGTGCCAAAATTGGGGATAGAGACAGCTTCTCCATCCTCAAACTCGGCAATCATAGCGTCTATCGCCTTGCGCACCAACTTCTGGGTGTCTTCCTGCGAATAGCCGGTTTGCTGAGCCAGTTCAGCGATGTATTCCTTATTGTTCATATTTATTTAATATGTAGTCAAAATTTCTAAAACTCCAGGCTATGGGGGAGAGAATGATTATTTCACCACCTTGCCATAGAGGTCAAATTCCTCGCTTGTAGTAATTTCTACCTGATAGAAACTACCCACGCGCAGACGCTTCTCATCGGCACGGATCAGAACCTCAGGGTCTACTTCCGGAGAGCAGAACTCTGTTCGTCCGATGTAGTAATCGCCTTCCTTGCGGTCAATGATAACGGTCATGGTTTTGCCCACCTTATCAGCCTCAACCTCAGAGCTGATGTCTTGCTGCAGAATCATCAGTTCGTCCAGCCGGCGTTGCTTTACCTCGGCAGGCACGTTGTCTTCGTAGTGGGTGGCGCTGTAGGTTCCTTCTTCCTCAGAGTAGGCAAAGGCGCCCATGCGCTCAAATCTCTGTTCGCGTACGAAGTCGAGGAGTTCGTGGAAATCCTCATCTGTCTCGCCTGGAAAACCAACCATCAGCGTAGTGCGGATGTGAATGCCTGGCACGCGTTCGCGGATGGCCTTCAGCAGATTGATGGTTTCCTGCTTCGTTACGTGGCGATGCATGCTGGTGAGCATGTGGTCGCTGATGTGCTGGAGGGCAATGTCGAGATATTTGCATACGTTTGGCTTCTCGCGCATCACGTCCAGAAGATCCATAGGGAACTGGTTCGGATAAGCGTAATGCAGGCGAATCCATTTCACGCCCGGAATATCAGCCATCTCGCTGATGAGTTCGGTAATATGATGCTTGCCGTCAATATCTACGCCGTAGTAGGTGAGTTCCTGAGCGATAATCTGAAACTCCTTCACGCCTTCTGCTACCAGTTCGCGCACCTCCTGCAGAATCTCTTCCTTCGGACGGGAAACGTGCTTGCCGGTGATGATAGGAATGGCGCAGTAGGCACAGTGGCGGTTGCAGCCCTCAGCTATCTTGATGTAGGCATAATGGCGCGGAGTGGTGAGATGACGCTGGCCGTTGCAGGATGAAACTTCCGCCTTGCCGAGTTCCTGCAGAAGCTGCTTGTAGTTGAATTTGCCGTAGAACTTATCCACTTCGGGCATTTCTTCTTCCAGTTCCTTCTGGTAGCGCTGCGAGAGGCAGCCCATTACATAGAGCTTTCTGAGTCGGCCTTCTTCTTTAGCCTGGATAAACTCCAGGATGGTGTCGATGCTTTCCTGCTTTGCATCCTCAATGAATCCGCACGTATTGATGACGGCTATCTCGCCCTGAGGGCGCTTGGAATCGTGAACGCAATGGTAGCCGTTTGCCTCAAACTGCTTCATCAGCAACTCGCTGTCTACGAGATTCTTCGAGCAGCCCAGGGTAATAATATCTATCTGATTTTTCTTCATTTTCTAATTTTTAAAGAGAGAGTCTACGAATTCTGTCTTGTTGAAGAGCTGCAGATCTTCCATTCCTTCGCCCAGTCCGATGTATTTTACAGGCACCTTGAGCTGGTCGCTGATGCCGATGACAACTCCGCCCTTAGCGGTTCCGTCGAGCTTGGTGATGGCGAGCGAGGAGATGTTGGTAACGGCAGAGAACTGCTTAGCCTGCTCGAATGCATTCTGTCCGGTACTTCCGTCGAGCACGAGCATTACCTCGTCTGGTGCTTCAGGCATTACCTTCTTCATCACTTCCTTTATTTTCTTGAGCTCATTCATCAGGTTCACCTTGTTGTGCAGTCGGCCTGCCGTATCGATGAGCACCACGTCGGCGCCGTTTGCCTTGGCGCTCTGCAGGGTGTCGAACGCCACGCTTGCCGGGTCGCTTCCCATCTGCTGTTTCACTACAGGCACACCCACGCGCTCGCCCCAGATGCAAATCTGCTCTACGGCAGCGGCACGGAAGGTGTCGGCAGCTCCCAGAACAACCTTCTTGCCAGCCTTCTTAAACTGGTAAGCCAGCTTGCCGATGGTGGTTGTCTTGCCCACGCCGTTTACGCCTACTACGAGGATAACGTAAGGCTTATGGTCGGCAGGAAGTTCCCAGTCTGCCAGGTCATCGCTGTGATTCTCGGAGAGGAGAATGGCGATTTCCTCGCGCAGAATGCGGTTGAGCTCGCTGGTTGAAACATATTTATCGCGGGCCACACGTTCTTCGATGCGGCGGATAATCTTGACCGTGGTTTCTACACCTACGTCTGAAGTGATGAGTACCTCTTCGAGATCGTCGAGCACATCATCATCGACGGTAGACTTTCCGGCAACGGCGCGCGCCAGTTTGCCAAACACACTCTCCTTGGTTTTTTCAAGTCCCTTATCGAGAGTTTCCTTCTTTTTGTTGCTGAATAATCCGAATAATCCCATAATCTTGTTTTTATTTTCTGCAAAGATACTCATTTTTTTTTATTTTATGGCTTTTTCACTTGCTTTTTCGCCCTTTTCAAGAAAAAAAGTAAAGATTTAGAGGGTTTTATGTCATGACAGAAGTTTTTTTACCGATAATGTGGGTTAATAAGGTTTAATAAATTAATGTTGTCTGCTACAAAAACAATTCGCCCTGCAAGAGGACAGAAGCGATTCTGCTTCTGGACCCCTGCAGGGCGTTCTGTTTATTTCTTCATCATTTCCTTTACGGCTCTTTCGAGCTGGGTATCATGGCCATTGATGAAATCTTCCGGACTGTTGTAAACCTCGATGTCTGGGTTCAGCTGGGTGTTCTCGCCGAACACGCCACGCATGTCGCGGCAGCCTACCTGAGGAATACCGAATACTAGCGTGTTGTCCATCAGCGTTTCCCACCATACGGCTGTCATGGTTCCTGCTACAGGAGCACCGATCAGCTTACCGATTCCGAGTTCCTTGTAAACCCATGGGAAACCGTGACCGTTGCTGTAATCGTTCTCGCAGATCATGACGCAAGATGGCTTCACCCATTTGTTGAATGGATCGCGGCCAACTACCTTACCGTGAGGTACAAACTCCTGATACTGCTTGCCGTTGAGCAGGGTGCAGAGATCATCGTGCAACCAGCCGCCACCATTATGGCGCTCGTCTACGATTACAGCGTCTCTGTTTCGGTTCTTGTCGCTCAGCAGTTCGCTGTAAACGGTGCGGAAACTCTCCGAATCCATCGCCTTAACGTGAACATAAGCGATGCGTCCGCCCGAAATGCTGTCAACGAAAGCGCGGTTGCGGTCTACCCATCGCTTGTAGAGCAGGTTGTTGAGTTTGCCCTGAGAGATAGCCTTCACTGTAACCTCCATCTTCTTACCCTTGGCGTTTCTGATGCCGAGGCGTACATTCTTGCCAACCTTTCCGTCGAGCAATGGGAAGTAGTCCATTCCGGCTTTAATCTCCTCGCCGTCGATGCTCTCGATGATGCTGCCGGCTGTAACGCCCGTATTCTTCACATCGAAAGGACCACGCTTGATAATCTCCTGAATCTTCAGGCCGTCGCCCTGATACTGAGGATCGAAGAATACTCCCAGATTGGCGGTGGTAAGCGCACTGTTCGAAGCGTAGTAGCGGGCTCCTGTATGCGAAGCGTTCAGCTCGCCAAGCATTTCGCTCAACATCTCCTGGAAGTCGAAATTGTTGTTGATATAAGGCAGGAACTTCTCGTAGGTCTTGCGGTAACCTTCCCAGTCAACACCATGAATCTTAGGGTCGTAGAACTTGTCTTTCACCTGTCGCCATATGTGGTCGAAGAGATACTGGCGCTCCTCGGCTGGCTTATAGTTGAAGTTAGCCTCAAAGCTGATGTCCTTGGTGCTGAATCCGCTCAGATCCACCTTCTTGATACTGCTTCCGTTGCAGATGAAGAGGTTCTTCACATCCTTGTCGGTCTGCAGGTTGCCCTGGCCTACGCCCTTCATCACGAGCTTGGTAGAGCCGTCCTTCAGGTCGTGCTGCCAGAGGTCGTAATCATCCTCGAAGGCTGCCTGGTAGTAGAGCTTGTCGCCGTCTTTAGAGAGCACAGCATCGCCCATGTGCGAAGAGTTTGCGGTGAGGCGTACGATTCTGTCACGGCAGTTTTCGATGTCCAGTTCCAGTGGCTTTACCTTTTCCACCTCTATCTTTCCGGTCTTCTTCTGCTTTTCGTCAGCCTTCTTTTTAGCTTCTTCCTTCTTCTCGTCTTCCTTCTTCTCCTTTTCGTCCTTGTTGGCGTCAGCCAGTTCTATCTCTTCCTTGCTCATGTTGAAGCGGTTGTAGGCGTCCAGGTCGAAGAACATGATGTAGGCATCGTCTTCTGCTCCCCAGCTTCCATGACTGCGGTAACCGGCTCTGTCGCTCTGGAAGAGCATTGCCTTGCCGTCGAGCACCCATTTGCCGTTGCTGTCGCTGTAGCCGGAATTGGTCAGGTTGTGAACCTCCTTGCCGTCAGCCTTTACCAGTGCAATATCCTGGTTGTTCCAGCCGCCGTTGCCGATATAGGTTGAAAGGAGCCATTTGCTGTCTGGTGACCATTCGAAAGCGATGTCTCCATCGCTGTAAGAGTAGACGTATTTGCCATCGAGCACGGTGCGGATTTCCTTCGATTTCAGATTGACGATGCGGAGTGCTGCACGGTCTTCGAAGAAAGCCACTTCCTTGCCGTCAGGAGAATATTGAGGATACTGCGATGTAATGCCTGTTTTCACCAGCTGCTCTTCCTCGATGTTGGTAGCGTAGGTGAAGTTCTTCTCTTTCTCGTTCTTGATCTTAGACTGGTAAATCTGCCATACGCCATTGCGCTCGGCTGCATAGACCAGGGCTCTGCCGTCTGGCGAGAAACTCAGGTCGCGCTCCTGCTGCGGTGTGTCGGTAATGCGCTTGGTAGTGGTGTATTCTACAGAAGTTACGTATACGTCGCCATGCATCACGAAAGCCACTTCCTTGGCGTCTGGCGAAACGGAAATCTCTGTAGCTCCCCAGCTTTTTATCTGACGTACGAGGCTTGGAGCGTCATTATCTGTTGTAATGGAGATGTTCACCTTCTGAGGCTCTCCACCTTCTTTCACGGTGTAGATTTCGCCATCATATCCGTAGCAGAGCAGGTCGGCGCTGGATGCAGTGAGGAATCTTACCGGATTGCCTTTGTGGTGGGTAATCTGCTTGTCGCTTGAACTGTTGAGGCTGCGGCGGTAGATATTGAATGTGCCGTCCTGCTCGCTCAGATAGAAGAATGATTTCTCGTCTGATGTCCATACTGGCGAGCGGTCTTCGCCGGCAAAGGTAGTCTGCTTGGTAAACTTTCCGTTACTCTTCAGCCAGATGTCGCGAGCGATAGGTGATTTCTGGTGTTTGCGCCAAGGGTCTTCATATCCCTTTTTGTCGTGGTAGAGAATGTCGCCGTTCTTGGCGATGCTGATATTCTCCATGGTGAGGGTAGAGAAAAGTTCCGGTCTTCCGCCCTTGGTGCTTACCTTATATACTTGTGGAAATGTGTTGTCGCCGAAGATGATGCTCTGGGCTGTAGGCTGCAGACTGGCAGAGTAGAGCACATGGTCGTTGTCTGCAAAGGCGATAGGTGTTTCGCTGCCGCTGTTGGTGGTGAGTCGGGTAGGAGCACCGCCTTTTGCATCGATTACAAAGATGTCGAGACTTCCTTCGCGGTTAGACTGGAAGGCAATTTTCTTGCTGTCAGGGCTCCATACAGGATGCGAATCGAAGGCTGCATGGGTTGTGAGCTGTCGTGCTTCACCGCCGTTGACAGAAACACTGTAGAGGTCGCCTTTATAAGCGAAGGCGATGGTAGTGCCATCGGGCGAGATGGCTGGGTAGCGCATCCAGAGCGGATGTTCTTCTGCGCTGGCAGAGAGTGCTGCTGAGAGCAGGGCTACTGAAAAGATTAACTTTTTCATTTGCGTATGTTTTATGTTTGAATATGCGTTATAAAAATCTCTTCTCTTTCGGGGTCAGAATGCAGTTTCTTGCTCCTAACGGATGCAAAGGTAGTTATTTTTTGCGATATTTAAGCATAAAAAAAGAAAAAAGTGAGAAAAAGTTTGGTGTATTCAAAAAATATATGTACCTTTGCAGCCGCAAATAAGAAAAGTGGCTGATTGCGTTATTGGTTAGCTGGTTTGCGATTTGGAAAGTGTTGGTTCCGTAGCTCAGTTGGATTAGAGCAACAGCCTTCTAAGCTGTGGGTCTTGGGTTCGAACCCCAACGGAATCACTATAATAGGCAAAATGAAACTTATTTGTACAAAAATAGCGTGAGAGAACAATGGCAGTAAGTTGCTTATTCATAGGTACTTATCTCTGTTGTTCTTTTTTGTTTTTAAATATATTTTATCACTTATTCCTCTTTTATGTACTCTTTTTGTAAATAGCTGTTAATCAATATGTTATGAATTTGATGTATTGAGAAATCATCCATGTGTGTTACAAATGTGTTATCAAAAAGCGCTAATGTGTTACCAGAATAGAGAAGTTGAAATCCTTAATGACCATAATGACCGTGACCTTAATGACCGGAAATAGCTCCTAAACATTTACTTGTTTTTCAGATGAAACTCCTTTCTTGTCTTTGCCATTGCTTCCGTAGCCCTATCGTGGGTTTCTATCAGCAGTGGACTCTTGTGATATTGCACAATCTTGACCCCGACTGAGTTGTGCCTTTTCTTTTCCTCGATGCAT
>UMLS01008218.1_pt1 | contig 13182 bp, 19 predicted proteins | sample 1966561 | NCBI WGS metagenome assembly UMLS01 (sample SAMEA4836209, study PRJEB28245) | human gut metagenome | biome: gut microbiome; material: fecal sample | place: Denmark | collected 2008
AAGAGTATTGATAAAAAGAAAACATTGGAATATGCGGTAGCATTTTACTTCTATGATTCGGGATGTGTAAACTTTATGATGGGTAATATCATGTACCAGCATATCAAAACCATTTATGACGAAAGGGCAGACGGCAGAGGGCAAAACACATTAGAGGTAGTTTACAACTACAAAAAAATGAAATATGAAGTGCTGTGCCTCACAGACAGCAAATTAGCTCAAAAAGAAATATCAATACTATAATACATATCGCCATGACACAGAAAGAATTTGAAGAAAGAACCGGGTTGAAGCTAACAGCGGACAACTATAAAGAGGTTGAAACTTGCTACATGAATACAGACCTTGATAAAGATGTGTTTTGCAAGTTATGGATGGAAAGCCCGGAAGTTCTGAAAGAGATAGAGAGAAAAACCGTGTCGCTCCGTGAACTTTACGAGGAACGAAAGAATCTTGCAAACTTCTTAATCAATCAAGCGGAAAAATGTAGTTCCACCGAATTGCGGAGTAAGGCAATATCCATGATTGGAGAAAGAGAGTATCTCAGAAGAAAAATAGCCAAAGGGTACAACCTTTGGAAATTAGACAAAGAACTATTAGACGAAATTTTAAGAAAGTAATAACCAGTAGGGTAGCAATCCCCTACACAATGCAACACCGTATGAAAAAATATTATTTGCAAGGCAAAGAGATTAGCGAAAAACAAGCTAAAGCCATTGAAGCCAAAAATCAGAAGTACATAAGCAGCAATGATTTTACGCTTTGGGCAAAGTGCCAATTTGTAACAGTAGTAACCAAGTAAATTTCAAAATTATGAATGAATACACTTATATCATTTTCGACCATAACGGCAGACGTTTGGGAAAGATTGAGTTTGGAGTGCGCAACAGCGTTCCATCCGCAAAAGAAATAAAAGAAGCCATTAAAGATGGTTTCCCAAATGGTGCGACTTATAAATTAATCGTTCCAACAAGCGTGTGTATCAACCAATAAAATTTTAGGATATGGGAATATTGAAAGATGCAATTTTAGCGGCAATACAGCAGGAACACCCGGATGCTCATTGGGTGGGAAACGAAAAACCCCACATGATAGAATCTACAGCGCAAGCAAAATACAATGACGTTAGACGTGTTGAACGCAATTATACTAAAGGCGTTCACAAGGCAAGAAAGGAGGCTCACAATGGCAATAGTAACAGTACAAGACATTTATAGATGTGATTCATGCAAGGCAGCATCAGACGAATTAGGAAGAGGATGTAAGCATGGTATGCTCTTCCCTCTAATGCTTATAATGGGAAACTTTACTGAGTGTATGAACTATGAGTTTGATGCCGAAAAGGTAAAACTTCAACTAAAACGAAAGGAGGCAAAATAAGATGGCAACACTGATAAAGACAGACGGAAGTAAATTGGAAATCCAACCTCAAAACGGGCTGGACTTCCAACTGGATGAACTGCAAAAGTTCGTAGATGGTTACATTGATATTATAAACCTACACAATGGGGATATTCTCGTAATCAATGATAATGGGAAAGACGTTTTAGATTCCAACGAAACAGCCACGGAAATAGCGCATAAACACAATGCTATTTTTGGTTGGGATTATATTTGTGGCGATGTCGTTATGTGTAAAGATGAGGAGATGCAATAATGGAAATTCATAAATTCCCTTATAACTGGAAGCTGGCAGAAGCCAATTTCACTAAAGACAAAGGCAAAGTGTTTTCTTGTTTTGCGTGTGGTGGCGGTTCAACTATGGGCTACAAGTTGGCAGGGTTTGATGTGATAGGTTGCAATGAAATAGACCCTAAAGTGAATCAGGTGTATGTAACCAACCATGCACCACGTTTTAATTTCTTGGAAGATATTAGGAAACTAAGAGAGAGAGAGAGAGAGAGAGAGAGAACTACCGCCGGAGCTTTACAACTTGGATATTTTGGACGGCTCACCCCCATGTTCCACTTTCTCCATATCCGGCAACCGTGAAAAGGATTGGGGTAAGGAGAAAAAGTTTAGAGAGGGGCAAGCAGCGCAAGTTCTTGATACGCTCTTCTTCGACTTCATAGCTTTGGCAAAGGCACTGCAACCAAAGGTTGTGATAGCGGAAAATGTAAAAGGGTTGCTTATGGGTAACGCCATAGACTATGTAAGGCTTATTTACAAGGATTTTGAAGATGCTGGGTATTATTGCCAACATTTCTTGCTGGATGCCTCAAAGATGGGTGTCCCTCAAATACGAAACCGGGTGTTCTTTGTATGTATCAGACATGATTTAGCCGTAAACTTTTTAAGAGTGTCAGACCTATTCAATGTTGAGCCATACATTAGCATGGACTTCAATGAACCGGGAATTTGCTACGGAGAATTTGCGGATTATATGGGGAAGCCATACGGCAAGCGCATGAAAGAAATGTTTGATAATAGGGTGTATGGGGATATTGATATGTCAAACGCTTATCGGAAGCTGACAGGAAAAAGAGGCTTCTTCAATCAGAACTACTTGTACGAGGATAAAGTTTGCAACACGCTTACGGCTCATTCTGATTCTACAATTCCATTTAAGAAGCCCGTTTATCTATCAACAGCCGAAGTGTGTAACATTTCCACCTTTCCCCAAGACTACGATTTTTGCGGATTCTCACCGCACTACATTTGTGGTATGAGTGTACCGCCTGTAATGATGGCACAAGTGGCTACACAAGTTTATGAACAATGGCTATCAAAGTTATAAAAACATCAAAACAAAATGGATATAGATAAAAGATATAAAGTTCCCCTTGTTGGGGTGTACAACAGAGAAGTGTTTGAGTGCCCAAAATGTGGGAAAAACATTCTCCATGAATATTACGAGCATATATGCGGAATTGCGGATGCCAACATAGGCATTGTGTCAATCAAAGAGTGCCCGAAATGCTTTACTAAGTTTTATTCGCATTTGTCACGATTAGATTATTCAATATTGATGGATGTAATCAAGAAAGGCGAAAACTTACACTTCAAACCGCTACCGAAAGAAAATAAATAAACTCGGTAAATACTTGTTTTATTAAATATAATATAGTAATTTTGCGTTTATAGAACACATATAGTAATGAAACAGCAAAGAAAGGTCATTCATGTAGAATTGAAAGAGCCATACAAGGGCAAACGTCACTACTACTTTGGCAGCATTACCGCTATATATGAGCTGTTGCCCACCGAAGTAGTAGGATGCTCGAAAGAAACCCTTTGGAATGTTCTAAGGAATGACGAACATAAGGGTAGAAAAGCCATTATACGATATGGCACACTCCATACAAAACAATCAAATAGGGGTATCAGAAAAGAAAAGGAGGTATAATATGTTAGGAGCAATTATAGGCGATATTGTAGGCTCACGCTTTGAGTTCAACAATACAGATAACTACAACTTTGAACTATTCACAAAGGATAGCACGTTTACAGACGATACCATTTGTACTATAGCGGTAGCGGATGCAATCAATATGGGCGCAAATTACAAAGATAAGTTTCTCCAATGGTGTAGAGCATACCCCAATCCGAAAGGGGCATACGGTGGCAGCTTTGCCCGCTGGATAGCCTCAGACAACCCACAACCATATAACAGCTTCGGCAATGGCTCTGCAATGCGTGTTTCCCCGGTTGCATGGGCTTATGACAACTTGGATAAGGTTTTGATAGAGGCAGAGAAAACGGCTATAGTAACCCATAATCACCCGGAGGGAATTAAAGGAGCTGTAGCAGTCGCACACGCTATTTATTATCTGAGGACAACCCACAATCAGAAAGCATTTGAGAATATAATGCAATCGTACTATCCTCAATTCATGGTAAATGATTATTATGCCGGAGTATTTGATGAAACGTGTCAAGGCACTGTGCCGCTTTGTTTGAAGATTATTCGTGTAAGTACCTCTTTTGAGGATGCAATCAGACGGGCTATTTCATGGGGTGGGGATAGCGACACGATAGGGGCAATAGTCGGCTCAATGGCAGAAGCCCTTTGGGGTGTTCCTAAAGAAATTTCAGATAAGGCATTTGACTTGTTGCCTACTGATATGCTTAATGTAGTTGGTGATTTTTTCGGAAACTTAAATAGAAAACAATATGTATAAAAACGATTTACAATCATTTTGCCACTTCTACAAAGGCGAAACGGTATGCCCGTTCAAAGATGGCGATAAGCAAATGTTTTGGCTTTGTGAAAAATGGTGGACTGAACAAATTATACCCGCCACCGATGCCGGGTGTAAACTCATTGCCCCTATTCTAAAGGAGTACACCGATGCCGGACTATCCAGCTTTGAATTGTACGATGGTGTGCCTATCACATTGAAAGCGGTGCTTTTCAATCGGTACTGCAAATACGCTGAAAGGGTGGATATAGAGGGCTTTAAAGAGTTATATCGGACTACATACATAAAAGGTTAAAGTAAAGGCGCACCGTAATTGATGCGCCTTTCTTTTGTTGTCAATACTTGCAATAGAATCCCATTGGAGTAGAAACCATTTCCTTTATCACTTTCGGGCTTTGTTCCAAAACTTCCATATCTATATACCATTTGCCATTTGTGTATTCGGCTTTAGTGATTCTGAATTTAGTGCCACGCTGTAGGATGATTTCATTTTCCCCCGTTGTTGTAGGCTTAGAAGTTCCGTTCCACTTCTTACCCGGACAATAGTCCCCATTGTCATGGCTTGAACCAAATGCAGAAAAAGGCTCTGCGTAGGTCATTTGTGTACCTTTCGGACAATAGATATTCAGACAAACGGGCTTACTTCCAAAGTTCGTATTCCGGCAATTACCACACGACATAAAGGAATCATCCGTACCAACCTTGCCAACAAGCTTAGACGGGTCAGATATATAAGCATCCAAATCAGACAGCCCAAACCGATAGTTTACAAAAGCACTGATTTCGTCACGCTTTACCCAAACATCATCTTTAAGTGTGCTTCGGGCTATATATTGGGTCATATCGGCAATATGCTTTTCAGCTTCGGACAATCTACTACCATAGTAGTGATAATATCCCTTAATAGCACGCAAAGGCTCTGTTATATAACTACTACCAGCCGTATATTGATACATAGCCGCCTTTTCATTGGTGCTTGCAAGTTTCCACATATCCACGGCATTATCAAAGAAATAATCGTTTGCATCTGAACTATGAATAAACCATTTCGCCTCATCCTTTCTTTCCTGCGTAAAATCGGAATCCTTAAACTTAACCTCCTTTACTTTTGATTTACGCTTGGCAGCGGCTTTTTCAATGCTTTCTTTCCTTACATTGAGTTCCGTAATGGTTTGTTGTGCCATTGCTTTATCATTGCCGTTGATTGCATTTTCAAGCTGTGCAATGAGCGATTGGTAAGGCTTGGACTTGGTAGAGAACTTAGATAGGTCGGCATAGCTATCCTTGATGGCTTTCCAATCTATCTTATCTTGAACAATGCCAATCTGTTTAACATAGGCTTGTTGTGACACCTGCCACGTTGGGTACTTCTGTTGTACATTGTGATAGTTACCACCTAAGAAGTCGTATGCTTCAAAATTCAGTTTCTTTAATTGTTGTTCCAAAGAAAGGCTATCCCATTGTGCCAGCTTATCAGCAACCGCCTTGTTTACGGCTTTTGCATCGGCTAAAGAGAACTTTTTAGCCACCTCCATAGGGCTATCTATGTAACCCAGTGAATAAATATCCTTGCCTATAACTTTCAGTTTACGGGCTTCCAACATGATAGCGGACAAATCAGGGTGTTTTAGAGCCTCAGCTAAAGCCGTAGTATCAACGTCAGAAATACCACCCATAACACGGAGCATATTATTACCATAGTGATAGGTCGCTTTTCTCACATTCCACCGTTGCCGGATGGCATTTGCTTCCGCTTCCGTCCGGGCTTCGTGCCGGGCTTTCGCTATCTCTTTTGCAGTCGGTGGATAGATAACCTTTTCATTGTCCCGTAGGAAGTAGGGCAAAGTCCCTTTCTCCGTTGCATCCTTGATGCGTTGCTCATTGTCTTGCATCCACCCGGTAAATTGAGATGGCAGCTCTTTTACCTTTTCCTCACATTCCACCGTTGCCGGATTATCCCCGTCCAAAATCTTATCCAGCATTTCGTCCAATTCTTCTTGTTTTGCCAGTACGGGTACTTGATAGCAACGGCAATTCGGGTGCCACCCTTTCCAACAGAATGTTTTAGGGTACACACCTTTCAAATCATCGCAAATGTCAGATACGGGATGATTGTTGGATAACTTGATTTCAATGCCTACCACAAAGTCGAGTTGCGCCCAACGCTCAAAATCGGCTGTACGATACGCAATGTTGGTTTCAGTCCGTGCAAGCCTTTGGGCGTTACGTGCGGATGAACGGTACACGCCCCGCCCCGGATGAAAATGTTTCGGGCTATCATCCACCCATTTGTAGGAGTTGGCTTCTTTGTCCCAAACCCTGCGTTTCCACTTTCTACCATAGATAGGTTGCCCGTTCTCATCTTCCCCTACCTTGATACGGAAACGCCTGTAAAACTTATCGGGGTCTTGTAGATACTTCTTTATCTGAGCCGCCAAACGATTAGCCGGAACACCCTCACCAATCGCCAAATCCAAAGTATTTTCCAGCTCATCACGGAACATACCCGTATATCGCCAAACCTTTTGAGAGAGATTCAAACCACCGTCACCACTCTTACGGGCAAAGAAAGCATCCATAGCCTCTTTGTTGCGCTTGAAGAAACGGGCAAAGTGATTATCTTTTATTGATTGTTCACCGAACACACTTTTAACCAAAGCATCGTTATTCTCGTTAGATGCAAGCCATTCCTTTTCTACACCGCCCCGGATAATTTGGTAAACACGGCTGTACATATCCCTAAGAATGGGCGTAACTTCCTCACTATACCCATAGTCGGCAAAAGAGAAAGGCTTCCCATCCTCCAACTCCGTACCCTTTACCAAGTTAATTATTCGCTCAAATGCTTGTTGGTAGATGATACGGACATTGGCAGCGTAACCCTCCGTTCTCTTGAAAAGCTCCGCTTGCATCTTCTTATAGTCTATGTACTTCTTCTTTGCCATGCCACTACTTTAGTTTGAAGTTGGTGCAATAGTCCTTATCTAAAAACTTGCTGTATTTATGGAAAGGGCATTTGCATAAGAACGGCTCACCTTTCCAGTTCAATTCGTGGAAGTCGAAAGCGTGTTTGCAGTCCCTACAATGGTAGTTCTGCGTTGATGTCTGTTTCTTCTTTGCCATTATTCAGCCCCTCCGAAAACGTCCATTTTGTTTAACTCCATTTGTCGCTCCATCCGTTCCGCTTCTTCTTGTTTTAGCCGCTCTATTTCTTGTTTCGCATCTTTTACAAGGTAGGACAATTCTACATAGGTTTCACGGCTCAATGCCCCATCATTGTATTGCTTAGATAGGTCGGCAAGCAATTCGCTCACATCTTCCCCGAAAGGCTCTTGGAACTCATGTCTTAACAGCAAGGCATCATATTCAGCCTTATGCCGATAGTCAAGCACATTACCCAAAATAGCCATCATAAGGTTGGCGTGGCGTTTCATATAATCATCGTGCTTTTCCTTGTGGCGTTCAGCCTTGATAACGGCAAGCAACATCACTTTGCGGATAGCCTTTGCCGAAAGGTTGCCTAATGATTTCATGTTGTCAAAATCAATGTTGGGCGTGAAAGACTTTGAAAGAATGTGTTTATCCAATCTTTCAAACTCATTCTTTTTGCTTTCGCTCGCCTCGTTCCATGTAAGGTAGCGTACATCACCGCCATTTTTGAGAATAAACAGTTTGGCTTCTTCTTCCGACTTTGGCAAGCTATTGAGGATTTCAGAAGTAGCCACCATTGCCGGGTTAGAAAAGCGGTCATTAGTATCTGCATCGGTGCTTTCCATTATTTCAGAGCGTTCAATCATGGGTTGCACCTCCTTATGTTCGGGCGTTTGCTCAAATATCAGCACGGGAATTTTCCCTATTGGGTTATCCTTTATCTCAACCTCCCAACCCATTTTGCCACGTTTGGCACGATATACAGTTTCTTTGGTGTATATATCCACATGGTAAACGGTATTGTTGCCTGCCTCTGTCAGATAGTAACCCCACGCAAAAGCGGTAATCCGTTTATATTGGTCACGAATGGTATAAATATCATCGTTGTTTTCCCGGCTCAACACATTCAGCAAAAGGGATGGTTTATTATCACTATCCCGGTACACATGGTAAAGAATGGCAGAAATGCCCTCCGCACCAGCCAAACGTTTAGCCTCTCTAACTTTGGCATTGAAATGTATTTCATTCAGCCAATCTTTGTAGTTCTGAAAAGCATAATCCGTACCCGTTGAAAGCTGTTGCCATTTTACGGGTCTGCCATAGAGGAACACCAAAGAAATTTCATTGATGAATTGAGGATAAGGAATGGGGATTTTCCATCGTTTACTCCAACGTAGAAAGTTGCCTTTCTTATCGTAAACAGCTCTATCCTTACGCTCCATCACTTTGTGAGTGTCAATCTTATACTCACGTAAATTATTGGCGGCTTCTTCCGCATGGGCTTTCATCATGGAAAGCGCACGGGTCACATCCTTAGCCGTCAAAAGGTCGGCAAAGTTTTGTTGGTAGCCAATAGCCGCCTTTACCTCGTTAGAAATAATGTTTAATAATCCCATTTTACTTTATTGTTTTTAAGCGGTTATACCTAATCTGCGTTCTATATCATCGGGTATATCATACTCGTTATAGTCAAACCATGCACGCATCAGAAACATATCTCTCCAGTCCGGGGAACAACCAATATCCATCTTGATTTCTTCTTTGGGTTTCAATTTTAGTTTTCCGTCCGAATCAGCTTTCCATGTTTGCAGTTGCTCCAGCTCCCTTATGATTTCTTCCTTATCGGCAGTGCTTATCAAATCCTCATCTATCCCCACTTCCGTAGCGTTTATGTGGTCTGCCAGCTTGTAGCCGCATTGGGTCTGTAGGTTTTGGTAGTTCTCACCATTGAAAGGGGTAGAGTTGTTCACGAATCCCTGAATGTCGCAATTATCCACCACGCCACCGCCTACACCGTCCTCATCAACGATACATTTATGGTTGGGTATTCTGTACTTCTTTTGCTTGTTGATTATCCACGTCTGAATATCGGTAGTCTTAGACACGGGAAAACATTGTAGCTCTATGATATGCCAACCGTCCCAAACGGCAAGACGGGCATAGTCAGCTCCGAAGCGTGCAATATCACCTGTAATATAGTTTGTACCTGTCTTGATTGAAATCTTATTCCCGAATATCTCACAGATTGCATCATGTGAACAAAGGGCGTTGGGGTTATCGTCATATTCCCAATTACCTTTCAAAAGACGTTCACGCTTTACTTTATCCTTTGTGGTTTTCAAGCCCTCTATATAATCGGGGTCTATGAATGGATTTTCTTGTACAAGGCAAGCAAGGTAGTACATATATTCGGGCAATTCCCCTTTCTTATCCGGCTTGTAGAATGTATCATACATCCAATTCTTTTTAGGGTTGCACGTAATGAATAACTTTCGCCTCAACCCCAGTTCATTGTTAAGGTGTCGCCCGATACGTGTTTTCAATGTATCATAAGCTCCAAAATTCACCTCGCCACCCTCTTCAATCCAGCCGCCTGTATATTCGATTGAGCCGTAACGCTCATACAGAGGGTCGCCCGGCTTATATTGCAAGTCCAACAAGTCAATGCGTGAACCGTTGAAAAATTCGATATAATTGTATTGCCCGTTATACTTGTACAAGGTATCATCAACCCCGTATTGATTGCAAACCTTGTAAAATGTGATAAGTGTAGATTGTGTGATACGCTTTAACTCGGCACGTCCGATAAACCACTTTGAACCGGGATAACAGAGGCACATAAACAGAAGCCACACCGCACCCGTCCATGATTTTGCACCCCCGGCAGCACCTCCGTACAAAAGTTCAACGTGTTCATTGTCGGTAAGTATCTTCAAAGCGTGTTCTTGCTTCTCATGCTTCAAACCATCCTTTACGGTGATGAAGTCGAAACAACCACGCTTGAAAAGCTCAATCTTCACTGCAAGTGCCATCGGCACGTCTGTAACCTTACTTCGTGCCATTGCCTGCCTTTATTTTTTCCAGCAAGGAATTGTATTGTAGCAACTCATCCGTAGTAAGAGCCGACAAATCCATGCTATTGTTGGTTACTTGTGCGTTTACTTCGCTCTCTATCTGTTGGGTGGGTTTACCGAAAACCCTATCAAACAGACTATCTACCGTATAAGTCCTACCATAGCGAATATCTGCGTTAATGGCAGACACCACATTTAGCACCCACACGGGCGTTTTCTTGTTGGGCGTTCCGTCTTTGTTCTTAACCAACCCCTCCAAAGTTTCGGGCGTACTTTCCATCAAGAAACGGATAACCTTATAGTAGTCCTCTTTGCTCATTTCCGGAGCTACCTTTTTGCCCGTAATATCTTTGATGTATTTATACACGGACGGCTTCCTACCCGAATTTTGGGGTTGGTTATCAGATGAAAATCTATTCCCTATTTTATTTCCTTTCTCAAAAAGTGCCATCCGTTGATTTATCGTTGGTTTATGTGTTCTGCAAACACATTTATGAAGTAAAGAAAATCGGATAGCGTGATACCGTCCGATTCCCTTTACCCGGTTAATTATTCTATGATACTCTCTTGTGCCTTGTACTTATCCCAAAACCAAAGGATGGTATCACCTCCCTTTTCGTCTATCATTTCATCGTAGGCATCCAATTCCTCCAAAAGGGCGTTTGCCTTGTCAATTACCGAAGTGAGATGCTTTTGCTGATAATCATCAGCATTCCAAACCTCGATTTCACCATTTAATTGCTGCTTGATTACCTTAATCTCATCAGCGGTTAATTCTATCTTCTCCATGTTGCATTGAATTAATTTAAGCAAAAATACCTCTATAGTTTGTATTTCTTGCAGATTTCCTTTACTTTCTTGGTATATTTATCACTTTTACCATGTATCGCTTTAGTAACGGTTTCAGCCCAGAACTCCGACACATTGGTTTCCGCATACTTTCCATACCCGGATTTCTTATTGTCTTTCTTCCAAGACTTAAATAATTTATTCACTTCCTTTCCAGCCGCTTTTTGGTTTGCCCCTGTCATATTTGCATTCCATGTAGCGTGCGCCAGCTCATGCGTTACGGTATGGGCTACCGCTTTGTTGGTTTTCGTACTCCACCCACTCGCATAGCCTCTCTTGTGTGAGGCTTCCACAGCTTTTTTCGTTTGCATGAAATGCTTTTTGTTAAGGTAAACACCCTCTGACTTCCCATTAGCCGTAACGTGTACGCCATAAGTGCCAGCCGATAGTTCTGCCAACTTTACATTCTTTTGCCTTACACCAAGTACGGAATGATAGCGTGAAATAGCTTCTTTGGTTGCCTTATACAGAGCCGGGTCTTTCATGTTTACCAAAGGCTCAGGCTTACCAACAGAGCCTTTATATGTTGCATCACCCGGTTGCAGTCCTCCACGTGTTCCACTTGAATTTCGTCCCATAATACTTTACTTCTTTTTTGCGTTAATAAAATCTGTGACGTACAACAGCCCATGTTCACGGCAGAACTTCTGAATTTCCGTACCCCCACCATAAACGATAAGGTTTGGTTTTTCAAGCCCGCTTATTTCTTGGGCTACTTGCAAATCAGATTTAAGGCTTTCCATCCAACCGTCCAGCCCACGGGTAAAGAAAGCATTATATCCTTTGGGAATACCCATTTTGTTGTACTCAATAAACTTGTGAGAAACATTCAAGTCAGCATAAACTTTGATTCCGCATTCCTGGAAGTAACGAGAAAGCCAACGTTTCTTGTAAATAAGCTGAATGCCCCACGCTACAGGCGTTTGGTCGTGGCAACTACAATTCGGCTCTACCACCGCCTTGCATCCGCTTGTGAGTAAATTTATCGGGTCTTTGAAAAGAGCCTCAAAGCGATAATCGTCCACATAGAAATGATATGTCGCCACATCTTTACGCAAACGGCTGTTAGCACCCCACGGAGATAAAGGCAATTCTACCTTTCCAGCTTGCATATCCAATAAGAGATTGGGAATTTCAAAGACGTTATCGCTTTCATAAAGAACGTCCTTAAACATGGAACGGTAGAAAGATTCCTTTTCGGCTTCTTCCTCGCTTTGTTCCTCATCGTCCATTTCTTCCTCTGCGCTTTGGTCGGCTTCCGTTTCCTCTGCCTCTTTAGCCGCTTTCTTCTTACCCTTTCCGGGCTTCTCATCATCGGATGGAAAATCAAGCCCAATAAAGCCGAAATCTACATCTTTCCAAAACTCATCCATTTGTAAGGCATTGTAAGCCCAATCGCCATTGTTGATATTATCCCTCAGAATAATATCCTTTTCCTCATCCGGGGTCAGTTCCGAATAAAGAATAACGGGCACATCGGCAAGTTTCAGCTTTCTTGCAGCCTTCAAGCGTTGGTTTCCTGCCAATACCACCAGTTTACCGTCACGCTCCATAACCGCCAAAGGTCGGTGTTTCCAAAAGCCGTTTATCTTTATGGAATCCACCAGCCTTTCAAAGTCATTCTTCGTAATGGTACGTGGATTTTCAGGCAACAAAACCAGCTCCGAAACTTTCTTGTATGTAATCTCACTACATTTCATTCTCAACCTCCGTTTCGTCTTTGGTTTCGTCATTCTCCGAAGAATGGGAATCCGGCATTAATTGTTCCTCATCATCTTCTACACAGAAGCCCTTTCTAAAAAGTTCACAGAACTTCACAAAGCGGTAACGCCTGCGGTACTTCACATATACCAGCTTTGCACCTACGGAATCTTTGCCAATGGCATAGAAAGAACCCCGGTAATCAACGGGCAATGACACCGCACCATAGATACTAACCGAATCATCGGACACGCTCGTAATGGTTGCGTGCCTATCGTATTTGCCATTGATATAAACGTGTATCTTTTCCCCTTGCTTCAAATGCTCTTTTGGGGCAAACCTCCAAAAGTTCCTACCTATATACTCGGTCATGAGCAACAAGGCTAAAAAAAACAGCGTTAATCCGATAAGAATATACATACCCATAGCTTATTTGTTTACTTGGTGAATCATATTGCAAATATACTAAATATGCGTTTACTAAA
>UMLS01015519.1_pt1 | contig 12830 bp, 10 predicted proteins | sample 1966561 | NCBI WGS metagenome assembly UMLS01 (sample SAMEA4836209, study PRJEB28245) | human gut metagenome | biome: gut microbiome; material: fecal sample | place: Denmark | collected 2008
ACCGATTTGGTGAAACTCTTTCTATGCTCCATCCTCTGCCTTATTGCAGTCGATTCGTAAAAGCATATTATCATTAGAACGTGAAACACATTACAGCCTCCTGCCGCATTTGGGACAGAATTCAAAGTCCTCTGTAGTTGTATATCCACAATTGCTGCATCTTTTTGTTGTGTTTCCACTTCCATTTTCAAAGCCATAACCATACTGCGGGTTTACACGCTGCAAATGCTGTGGCAATATCTCCACGTCCTCGCCTCTTGCTATCCTGCGTCCTATTTCCGGATCAAGCTCGTAAAGTGCATTACAGCATGTGGTCTGCACATAGTAGTGCCTGTTCCATTTAAAACACGGAATAAAGAACAGTGACAGCACCATGTATGTCATATACACCTGATACCTGCCATACCTGCCACATTCATCGCAGGTAATGACCTGATTGAAGTCAAAGTCCTTCCTGCCGTCCGTTATTCCCATCATAAAAAACATATATGATGCCTCCGTTTATCTGTGCCATAGTCCCCAGAAGTCTCCAAGCGATTCTCTCGTATGAAATCCCCGCTCATCCTCAACCACCGGTATTGATTTGGCATCCATTTTCTCTATATTTACATAAGTACCCTGACTCACCATTGCAAATACCCTGTCTATCTGCTCCTCTGTGCCCTGTATTTCCATAAATACCGAGCCGTCAGGGTCATTTCTCACCCAGCCTGTTGCGCCAACGCTTTCAGCCGCATGCTCTGTTCTGTAGCGGAAACCTACCCCCTGCACAGAGCCATACACTCTTATCTGCTTTCTGATGATTTTGCTGTCGTAATCACTCATATACACTCACTTCCCTGATACACATTATTTTCAGTCTACAATAGCCCTGCAAACAGCCGCATAATTGACTGCCCCAGCCTTCGTCTTGCACTTCTTCCGGTCCTGTACTTCTCCGTCACCTCCGCTGACTCAGCGAAAAGCCTGATAAAATCATCCCTGATTTCATGCACCACTTCACAATCCGCCATAAAACAGCCATTTTCAAAGTGATGATAAAGGCTTCTGTAGTCGAGATTTATGGTACCGCAGGTTGCCATTATATCGTCTGCCACACTCATCTTTGCATGGCAAAAGCCCGGTGTCCACTCAAAAATCCTCACACCATGCTTCACAAGCTGGTTGTAGAAGGAGCGTGTCACGCTGTATATTGGTTTCTTATCAGGTATGCCCGGCGTGATGATGCGCACGTCAACTCCACGCTTGGCGGCAAGTGTCAGCGCATGGCTCATCTCATCGGTAATGATAAGGTAAGGCGTGATAAACCAGCAATAACGCTGTGCCTTGTTTGCCATGCTGATATAGACATCCTCACCCACCTGCTCGTTATCGAGAGGGCTGTCTGCATATGGCTGGATAAATCCACTCTGTTTTGCCTCATAATCATAGTGCAGCAGATATTGCGATACATCCACCTCGCGCGGTACCTTGCGCTCTGATGCATTCCACATCTCGAGAAATGCGATGGTAAACGACTTGACAGCATCTCCCTCGAGCCTGATTCCCGTATCCTTCCAGATTCCGTATGGGTGTGTCACGTTGAAGTACTCATTTGCCAGATTATAGCCGCCGGTATATGCGATTTTTCCATCAATTACCGTGATTTTTCTATGGTCACGATTGTTTAAAAACATGTTAAAGGCAGGTGCAACCGGGTTGAACACCCTGCATTTGATGCCAAGCTTCTCCATCTTTTCCGAGAAATCCCTGTCTATGAAAAAGATTGAGCCCATATCATCATAAAACACCCTTACCTCGACTCCTGCCTGCACGCGCTCCGTGAGCACCTTCTGGATACGGTGCCACGATTCCTTGTCCTCTATTGCGTGATACTCCATGAAAATAAATTTCCTGGCCTTTGATAAATCGCTAAGCTGCGCTTCGAGTCCCTTTGACGCCTGATCATAATATGTCACATCCGTGTTCTGATATACCGGATAAAGTGCATTTTTGGCCAGGTATGTTGAAATTCCCGCTGCCTGTGGCACCTTTTCATACATATCGGATAGTATGTCTGCGTTTTCAGGCAGACATGGAAGAAGCATGGAATCCACCTCTTCAAACCGTGCACGCATCTTATTCGGTGCGCCGTTTAGTCCGACTAACAGGTAAAGTGACACTCCCATTATCGGAAATGCCAGTATCAGTATAATCCACGGTGTAGTCATGGATGCGGTCTGCTCACGATTGTACAGTCCGAGCACAAGTATGATTGCCAGGACGCTTGTGGTCGTGTTTATCGCTGCCGCATATTCATTTAGCCTTGTAAACATATAGACCATGAAAACTGCCTGCAATAATATCGCAAGCACTGAAAAAAACATTCTCTTTAAACCATTCTGTGTTTTTTTAGTTCCCTCGTAGGTTTTTTCCTTCATCTGTTATGCCTCCATTATCTTACTGTCTGTAATACCAAACCTCTCCATAAATTTTTAGCCACCTTCTTATTTAAGAAGCCATTCAATTTCCTCTTTATAAGGAGGAATAGTCTTCTTCGCAGAGCCCTCCTCACAAAGCCATGGTGTTTCCAGAATCTTTGGTACATTTGCAAAGGTCTCATCATGCACCAGTCGGTGCAGTGTATCATAGCCGATGGTTCCCTTGCCTATATTTGCATGCCTGTCCTTGTGTGCTCCAAGAGGATTTAAGCTGTCATTCACATGAAATACCGCTATCTGCTCAAGTCCTATCACCCTGTCAAACTCCGCAAAAACATCATCATAATGGTTCACAATATCGTATCCTGCATCATTTACATGGCACGTATCGAAGCAGACACGCAGTCTTTCTTTCCTGTCCACTCCATCATAGATTGCCTTAAGCTCCTCAAAGGAACGGCCTATTTCACTGCCCTTTCCTGCCATCGTCTCAAGTGCGATAAACACATCGTCATCATTCTGATTGAGTACTGTGTTAAGTCCCTTTACAATCTGTGCGATTCCAGCCTGCTCACCGGCATTTACATGACTTCCCGGATGAAGCACCAGTATGCGGCTCTTCATTGCCGCGGTCCTTACTATCTCCTTTTCTAGAAACTCCACTGCCAGCTCGTATGTCTCAGGCTTTACGGTGTTTGCCAGATTTATGATGTATGGCGCGTGGACCACTATCTCATTTATCCCATGCTCATGTGCATATTCCCAGCCTGCGTCTATGTTGAGCTCAAAGATTTCCTTTCTTCTCGTGTTCTGTGGTGCCCCGGTGTAGAGCATAAACACATTCGCGCCGTATGACGCTGCTTCCCTGGCTGATGCCAGAAACATATCTTTTCCTGCCATGCCTACGTGACAGCCTAATTTTATATCACTCATATTTTTCCTCTGTTTCATTGAATCTATATATCTATTATTTCTACTATAACACTACATCCCTGATAACTCTATCTAAATATTCTAAATTTTTACTAAACATGGCAAAAGTCATTGACATAGTATCAAAAACTACATATACTATCCTTTGCAACCACATATATTAATGGCATATAATTGCAAGATATGTGATGCATAACTACAGTTAACCAATTATTATGATTAAAGGGGCAAAATACCTTTTGACCATCATATCATTATTATAGAAATACGAGGGTAAATATGTTTGAAATAATTGTTGACTCTGCGGCAAACATTCCTGCAGAGCTATGTAAAAAATATAAAATCAAGGTGCTATCATTTGTAAACCTTGTCAACGGAAAGGAAATGACCTGCTTTGAGCCTGACCTCACACCGGAACAGGAGCGGGCAAAGGGTAAGGAATACTATGACGCGATAAGAGAAGGTGCCGAGGTAAAGACCGGACTTATCAGCAGCGGAATCTTTGAGGATACTTTTAGGGAAATCATTGAGGCTGACAAGGATATCCTGTATTTCTCCCTAAGTAAAAACATAAGTGGCAACTACAACTCAGCCCGTGTCGCAGCCGATGCTGTCCTTGATGATTGCAGTAACGGCAGAAAAATACGCCTGGTGGATTCATTAAATGCTTCCCTCGGACAGGGACTTCTCGCAATATACGCCAGTGAAATGCGTGAGAAGGGCATGAGCTTTGATGAGGTGGCTGACACTATAGAGACCTATCCTGCCAGATTAAACGGTGTGTTTACCGTGGGCAATTTAAAGTATATTGCAAGAACCGGCAGATTAAGCGGAACCACCGCTTTGGTTGGCAACATGCTAAGTATCAAGCCTATCCTAAGGGGCAGCAAGGACGGATATATTGTACAGTTCAGAAAATGTCGTGGCCGAAAAGCCGTATTAAATGAGCTTGTCAATCTGTTATGCGACAACATTACAGACCCTGAAAATCAGATTATCGGAGTGGCACATGCTGACGCATATGAAGATTCGCTCTATGTGATTGAACAGATTAAAAAGCGCATAAAGGTGCGCGATGTGATAAATACCACCTATGATTTCTGCACCGGAAGCCATGTTGGTCCGGAATCTTTAGCAGTATTTTTCATGGGAAAGGACAGAGAATTGGGAGCCTGATATCAGGCTCCCTTTTCACTTCTTTTATTCATCATCCTCACATAAAAAAGTCCCAGAACTCGCTTATTAAGCGGATTCTGAGACTTTTGATTTCTATTAATTGCAACTTCTATCTCATTTTAAGCTGCAGCTTTCTTGCTTTCTGATTTCTCACAGAGCTTCTTCACACCCTGAATTGCAACAAGTACACCAAGGATGAGCAGTAATACTGCAAATATAAGCTGTAATGAATTTCCAAGGTCAAGTCCTACAGAGAATAATGCCTTTGTAAGCTTGTAGATTGTCATGCCAAGTGCAGTAAATGTAACTGCCATCATGAATACCATTGGAATCCAGAGCATGCAGCCCTGACGCTTTGTCTTCTTTAAGAATACTGCGCAGGCAACAAGTGCAAGTACTGATAAGAGCTGGTTAGCTGAACCAAACAGTGGCCATATCTCTGCATAGCCTACCTTTGTAAGCAGGAATGCAAGTACCAGTGTGATGATTGTTGCAAAGTATTTGTTTGTCATCAGCTTGACAAATGGACTCATATTGTCATCATCTGTGTCTGAATCAAGCCAGAACTCCTGGAATGACAGACGTCCGACTCTGGCTACTGAATCAAGTGATGTCAGAGCGAAGGCTGATACAGCAAGGTTAATCAGTGTGAACACAAGTGAGTGTGGTAAACCGATTACTGACAGGAAGTTTGCGATAGCTCCTGCGAAAATCTGTGGCTGTGTTGTAAGTCCCTGAGCTGCTGCCTCTCCCTTACTGAATGATGCTACTGCGATAAGAGCAAGGATTGCAAGCATACTCTCCATAAGCATGGCGCCGAATGAAACAGGAAGCATGTTCTTCTCATTCTTAATCTGCTTAGAAGCAGTACCTGATGATACAAGTGAATGGAAACCTGAAACTGCGCCACAGGCGATTGTTACGAATAAGATTGGGAACAGATACTGTGGGTTTCCGTTTGCATCAGGGATTGCAAATGCTGTGAAAGCATCAAGGTTACAAGCAGGATTTGCAGCAAATACACCGATTACCGCACCTACGATCATGAAGATTAACAGGTAGCTGTTAAGGTAATCACGTGGCTGAAGCAGTGCCCATACAGGTGTAACACTGGCTATAAGTATATATGCAAATATAATTATGTGCCATACACTAAGGTTTAAATACATTGGGAAATTGAGTCCCAGTGCTATAGCTACTATAAGTAATGCGATTGCAACAAGTGTGTTAATCCATTTGTTGAACTTAGAGTATTTAAGGAAGAAACCAAGTGCAACTGCTTCTATGATGAAAAGCATTGATGTAGTTGCAACTGCTCCGTTGGCTACAACCTTTGTAACCTCGCCTGCTTTATCAGCAGCAAAGCCATTGAAGGTTCCGGCTACGACATCTGCGAAGGCTGCAACAACAAGTATACAGAACAGCCAGCAGAATAACAGGAATAATTTCTTTCCTAATTTACCAATGTACTCCTCGATGATGTAACCGATTGTACGACCCTTGTTCTTAACTGAAGCGTACATAGATGCAAAGTCCTGAACAGCTCCAAAGAATACACCACCAATTAATATCCAAAGCAGAACCGGAAGCCATCCGAAAATAGCTGCCTGAATTGGTCCGTTGATTGGGCCTGCACCTGCTATAGATGCAAACTGATGTCCGAATACTACATTGGTATCGGCTGGTACATAGTCCACTCCGTCCTCCATCTCGTAGGCAGGAGTCTTGGCATTTGGATCAATGCCCCATTTGTTTTGCAGATAACGGCCATATAATAAGTATGCTCCACCGAGCACAACAATGGCTATTACCATCATTAAGATTCCACTCATATTATTACCTCTTTCTTTTGTTTATCTTAATTTTATTTATATATTATGTTTACTCTTTTTTTAGCAAATTTCAATAAATATTTTATACATAATTTATTTTTAATTTCTATAATTTTTGTTTAATTTACCAATCGGTTATAATAGGTATTCATTCTCTTTATGCTGTCTTTGTCTCAGCGGCTTCTTCTGCCTTTTTAGCAGCCATTTTGTCCTTTAATGCAAAGGCTCCGGCAAGCAGTGTGCCTGAGATTGAATGCCATGTACATGACACTGCACAGATGATGGCTGATTCAGGTGTTGAAGCAAACTGTGCTGTAGTGGTGGCAAGGTTTGTGGCAAGACCTGCATTCTGCATACCAACCTCGATAGAGATGGTTCTCTTCTTGGCTGTGTTCATGCCTACCAGCTTTCCTGCACCGTATCCGAGCAGATATCCAAGTCCGTTATGTAACAGAACTGCCGCAAAAATTACTACTCCTGATGTAAAGAACTTTGAGCCCTGTGATGATACAACACCACCTACAACGAATGCCAGGCCAAGCACCGCAATACCCGGCATGACCTTCTGAGCCTCGGCAAATGCCTTTTTCTTTCCAAGCAGGTAGTTGAGTAAAAATCCAACCGCTACAGGAAAGATTACAGTCTCAATGATTGACACAAACATCGGAAGCGCCTTGATTGAGACATGTGTTCCGCTTGCAAGAAATGATACCAGAAGCGGTGTCATAAATGGTGAGAGCAATGTGGAAACTGTTGTCATTCCAACTGAGAATGCCACATCACCACCGCAGAGGTATGACATAATGTTTGAAGAAACACCACCGGGACAGCAGCCTACGAGGATAAGTCCAAGTGCGATTCCGTCAGGCAGATTCAATGCCTTTGAGATACCAAATGCGAGAAACGGCATGATAAGATACTGTGCGATTGCACCTACACATATATCAAATGGTCTCTGTGCAAGTATCTTGAAATCCTGTGTCGTAAGTGTAAGTCCCATACTAAACATGATGATTCCGATAATGATTGACTGACATGTGAACTTGTTGGATACCGGATCCACAAACAGCATCTGATTTACCCAGGCCATCAGATTCGGAACCAGAAATGTGACTACGGCGATTGCTATGACAACTATCGATGTGTAGTCTGATAAAAATTTACTTACTTTTTGTAATGCTTTCATTGTAAGCCTCCTTAACATTTTTCTGCTCACTAAAACTCTTTTATGGAATTAAAAAATCCCTTTCCAGATTGACATAATCTGAAAAGGGACGAAATAATCCGCGTTACCACCCTGATTCCACAGTGTATTACTGTGACACTCTGCATACCAGCATATGCTTTCCATATAACGGTGGACACCGGCGAGGTTTACAGACACACTTAATGCTTTCAGCCCGCTTCTTAGAGAGGATATTCCAATCTGATCATTGCCTGTTCGCACCGCCCACAGGCTCTCTGAAAATAAATACAAATCGGACCTTGTTCTCATCAACGAATTTTGGTGAACATATTTATTTAAATCTTGTTTTGTATTATAGCCCTCTGACACTATATGTCAAGAGAATGATACAAATTTGTACTATAACATTTATTTATAGTTTTTATTCATGTGCTTTATTCTTATTATTTATTCGTAATCTTTGTTGTTATACTCATCATTCCATGACTGCTGTTGTGATGTACCGTAGGAATTTTGAGCATCCCCGCCCTGTGCTGTGCCATACGGATTCTGACCATACTGCTGGTTTGCTCCGTTTCCGTACATGTTCTGGCCGTACTGCTGATTTGTGCCATTTCCGTACATGTTCTGGCCATACTGCTGATTTGCCCCGTTTCCGTACATGTTCTGGCCGTACTGCTGGTTTGCTCCGTTTCCGTACATGTTCTGACCATACTGCTGACCATATCCGTTTGAACCGTATGGATTATAGTAGTTATTATTACTATTGTATCCAGCTCCCACATAAACAATGTTTTTGTTGAAGGCAATAATACAGATAAAAATCACATTCAGGAATATAAGTCCGCAGGCAAATCCTGCTCCCTTGCCAAACGCATGTGCCAGTCCGACACAGCAGAGGATATTCATAACCAATGCCGCAATCATTGCTGCAATAATCAGAATAACCGCAAATATCAGCATGCCCATGTGAGCCCCGATGCGGTTTCCGGCATATCCATAGGTAGAATCATAATACGACCCCATATAACTGGATGTCATAACGGAAAGTCCTGAGGCAATAATCTCATACATCAATAAAATACATCCTGCTATACTTGCGATACTTGCCACAAGATATCCCCAGAACAGCTTCTGTTTCCCTGCAATCCTGAATTTTACATATGAGCTGTAAAACGGTACGATGGCCGCCCAGCCGTGCTCTCCTGCCTTTGCATACATAATCCATGATGCAATAATTGTCAGTACCATAACTGCCAGATTGATAAACGACTTAAAGCCGTCAATCATACTCATAATAGTATAATATGTGCTCATTTTTTCTCCCTTTCATAACCAAAGTTTGTTTGTTATTCAAAGTATACATCACCACAGGTCAGAGTGCAATAATTAAAAAGCTTTTGGAGCTTGTATAATTCACTCATTTTAAGATTCTAACAATACTCCTTTATATATTCACCAAAATATGGAAGCGCAAGCGAGATATAGCCCTGTCTGGTATTCAATATACCTCTTTTTATAAGACGATCTCTGTACATAGAATAGCTTCCTGACTTTTCTCCCATAAGCTTAAGCACCTCTTCACGCTTGTATTCTTCCTTTTCTGTCAAAAGTCCTGCAAGAAACCTGTCCATTTCAGTCATCTCTTCCCATATTTTTTCATAAGAATATGCAAACAATTCAGCCTTGAGTCCTGGTAAAATATCTTCCAGTGACTCATCCTCTTTCTTCTTAAAATACAACACGCCCAATTCCTGAAATGCATATGCGTATCCTTTCGTGATTTTCGCCATTTCACGAGCCTCATTACTGTCAATATCCAGCTTACTCTTATACATTTCAGTCATTCGTATCATATTAAGAGGCTCCGTTTTAACTGTTGCCGCTCTTCTGAAAAATGTAAGATTTTTGACATTGCTCAATTCCTGTATATTTTCATACAAGCCTGTACACACAAAATAAACCGGATACCCTGCTCTGAGCCATCTGCCATATTCAGACGCAAATTTTATCATCTCTTCGGACTTTGAAACCTCATCTATTCCTATAAGTATCTTCTTCCCCTTTTTCTGTGCAGCCTGTATCATTGTCTCAACTTCTACACCGATATCAAAGAAATTATTATTGTTTTCTGCCGTATAGCCGATTCCACCACCTGTTCCCATCACTGTTGCAGAGAGGTTTATCCCTGTTGTTTTCTTATCCTGTGAACCAAAACCGGCCTTTACAAGCATTGCCGCTATCTGTCCCAGTATATCTCTTGCAGGATTTACATCAAAAACAAGCCAGTTTATATATCTGCTTTCATTGGTTCTTAATTCTTCCTCCACCTTTGCAAGTATAACGGTTTTACCGGAGCCTCTGACACCGGTTATCTTATATACCGACTCCGACGGATTATCGTAAATAAAGTTTTCCAGTATCTCCTCTGTTTTCTCTGTATGGATATATGTGTATTCCGGAGTCTTACTGAAGGTTGTAGTAAATGGATTCTGCATAAATTCACCTCAATTTATTATATGAAATTCAAAACTATTTATATTTTTTTATACTTTCTATTGCTCTTTATAGTTTTTTATAAATCTTTATACTTTTTCTTTTATTTTATACTTTTTTATACTTTTTTGCAATAGTTCTTCCGACCTGTATATACCGTTAAAGGAATCACCGCTTTTTGCACCCTTGACAAACCCCTTCTTAAACGGCTATAATATCGTCAATTGAAGCACAATTACATTTCAACAGGCTTTGATGGGAACAAGTACATTTCTGCAATACTTACAGAGAGCTGCCGGCAGGTGAGAGGCACAAGGAAACAGATCTGGAATACATCCCGGAGCTTTGCACCGAACGTCATACCGGATGGTTAAATATCACCGGTTCGATTAATAAGCTGCAACGTATTGGCACACGTTATAGTGCCGGAGTGTTAACAGAATCGGCTATTTTCACTATATAATATATGTCGAATGATGTGTGACAACTCACGGAGGCATTCCTGTGCGAGCAGGATGCAAATTAAGGTGGTAACGCGAGAAATCCCCCTCGTCCTTAAATGGATGAGGGGGATATTTTATTTTTCAGAATACAGATTCATCTTATCAGGAGGAAAATCATGACAATTTATGACGAATTAGTTGCCCGCGGTCTTATCGCGCAGGTAACAGACGAAAAAGAAATCAAAGAGCTTATAAACAACGGAAAGGCTACCTTCTACATCGGCTTTGATCCTACAGCAGACAGCCTTCACGTTGGACACTTCATGGCTCTTTGCCTTATGAAGAGACTTCAGATGGCAGGAAACAAGCCTATCGTACTTATCGGTGGAGGTACCGCACAGATCGGTGATCCATCAGGACGTACAGATATGCGCCAGATGATGACAACAGAGACTATCAACCACAACGTAGAGTGCTTCAAGAAACAGATGAGCCGCTTCATCGACTTTGGCGAGGGAAAGGCTATCATGGTAAACAATGCTGACTGGCTGATGGACTTAAACTACGTGGATGTGCTCCGCGAGGTTGGTGCTCATTTCTCAGTAAACCGTATGCTTACAGCTGAGTGCTACAAGCAGCGTATGGAAAAGGGTCTTTCCTTCCTTGAGTTTAACTACATGATCATGCAGAGCTACGATTTCTACACACTTTTCCAGAAATACGGCTGCAACATGGAGTTCGGTGGAGACGACCAGTGGAGCAACATGCTCGGTGGAACAGAGCTTATCAGACGTAAGCTTGGAAAAGACGCATACGCTATGACAATCAACCTGCTCCTAAACTCTGAGGGCAAGAAGATGGGCAAGACACAGTCAGGTGCAGTATGGCTTGATCCTAACAAGACAACACCTTTCGAGTTCTTCCAGTACTGGAGAAACGTTTCTGATGCCGATGTTCTTAAATGTATCAGAATGCTCACCTTCCTTCCTCTCGAAGAGATTGACAAGATGGAAAGCTGGGAGGGCGCACAGCTCAATGAAGCTAAAGAAATCCTGGCATTCGAGCTTACAAAGCTTGTTCATGGTGAAGAGGAAGCCGCAAAGGCTAAAGAGGCAAGCCATGCACTTTTCGCAGGCGGAGCCAACAATGCAAATATGCCTACAGTTACCGTTACAGCTGAGGACTTCCCTGACGGAGAGCTTGATATCATCTCTGTTCTCGTAAAAGCAGGACTTTGCGATTCAAGAGGAGACGGCCGCAGAAATATCCAGCAGGGCGGTGTTTCCGTTGCAGATGAGAAGGTAACTGATATCTCTACCAAATACACTCTCGACGATTTCAAGGGCGAGGGTCTCATTATCAGACGTGGTAAAAAGAAATTTGCCAAGGTTGTAGCTGAATAGACAGAGAATCCCCGGTAGTTACTACCGGGGATTTTTACTTTCAGCCATATTTTATTTTGAAAATTCATTTGCAGGAAATTCATATGGCACAAATTTACTGCTACATGTAACTGTATACTCCGTTTCTCCCGAAACAGTTTTTTGTTCTGTGCCAACACCCTCTCCACAAATCCAGTATGAACCATCATTTTTTTCTATTACGGTATTCATCATTTCGGCAGGATATTCCCCATCAAACCCGGCAAGGCTGTACTTGTCCGAATTATATTGTAATCTGCCGGTCCATACCATTATTACATCAGATGCAACCTTAGTCGGTGTCTTTACGACAAGACTGTCTGCTATTCCACAGTTGTCAGCCGGATTGTATCCCCAGGTCCATACTGTTCCATCATTTAACAGTGCCGCATGAAATGTACCACCTGTTATCAAAACAGCATTATCAAGGATTTTTTCCGGCTTCTTTATAAATGACACCGCATAACTCTCAAATGTCATGCTCTCATTTGTAGTGCCCCAGGACCATACAGAACCATCATTTTTGATAGCAATAATGTCAAATTTACCGCACCTTGCATACCTCACATCTTCCATGATAAGACGTGGTGTGTCCACATAATAATTATTATCCAAAAGCTTCGCTGTCTTATCATAGCCATATTTCTTACTGAATTCCTCAGTACCTTTTCCTGCATGTCCAAATGCATATAGCTTATTATCGTTTGTAAGGTAAATCGCAAAACCCTCTCTGGAATAATCTACATGCACAACATTTTCTGCGATCTTTACCTTTTCATTATGTACATCATAGTCACGCGTTCCCTGTGCAAGCTGTCCCCAGTCGTTGTTTCCACAGCCCCACAAAACGTTATTTTCATCTATGGTGTACAGATTTCCCGGATCACCCGTATTCGTAATATAATGATCTGCAATATTGATAG
>UMLS01003791.1_pt1 | contig 12056 bp, 8 predicted proteins | sample 1966561 | NCBI WGS metagenome assembly UMLS01 (sample SAMEA4836209, study PRJEB28245) | human gut metagenome | biome: gut microbiome; material: fecal sample | place: Denmark | collected 2008
GAGTCCAGTAATCCCGACCAAAAGCCGTCAGATGTGCCGTAAACACTGAGGATTTACCTTGGTCGTGGCCAAAATGGTCGGTACAATTTCGGTATCATTCCTATACAAATTATTAAAAATAGGCTGTATCTGAAAAAAATTAAGATATGGCTAAAAAAAATTATGCTCCAAATTCGAATGACACAATTCTTAGCAGTGTCATTGGCTGGAAACCTCCAGTTTTGCATCAGAAATCAGAATGTTATATCTCCTTCTTGGCGTTTGATCCAGGAGTCAACCGCATGAGAAAGAAAAAAATTATGCTTGACCATATCAAGGGCAAGCGGAACCAACGTGTCTATGCCGACCAGGTTATTAAAAAACTCACCGAGAAACTTATGGCAGGATGGAATCCTTGGATTGAGGAGCTGCAGCCCCTGGAATATACTAAATGGGATGACGTTCTCGACAGGTATAAGTCTTATCTGGCCAAAATGTGCAACGAGGGTAGTATGCGTGAGGAGACTTATGTCGACTATAGCAGTCGTCTCAGAATCCTGGAAAAATGGAAGCAAGAGAAAAGAATAACTCTCAACTACTCCTACCAATGGGACAAAAGTAATGTGAGCAAGTTTCTGGATTACATTTTCATCGACCGGAACAATACTGTACTGACCCGCAATAACTATCTTGCCTGGACTAAGAGTTTTTCTGCTTATCTGTTAGCTCGAGGGTATATACCTAAGAACCCTACAGAAGGCCTGGAACGTATCAAGAACAGGCAGAAGAAAAGCAGAGATGTCATACCGGATTGTACCATGCAGCTCATCAGAGACTACCTACAGGAGCACAACAAGCACTATCTGCTGGCTTGTGAAATCATTCACTACCTCTTCATCCGCCCTCGCGAGATGTCCTATCTCAGAATCTGCGATATCCATGTAAAGACTCAGACAATCACTCTGCATGGCGAGAACACAAAGAACGGCAATGATGCCGTGATCACCTTGCCGACTCATGTCATCAAGCTGATGATGGAACTCAACATCTTCTCACACCCAGGGCAGGACTACCTCTTCTCTGACGGGTTCTGCCCCGGACCAGAAAGAAAAAACGAGAAAATGTTCAGAGACTACTGGACTCGTGTCTTGAGAAAGGAACTGAAACTCTCACCTCGCTTCAAATTTTATAGCTTGAAGGACACAGGCATCACCAATATGCTGCGGGCCAATGCCGATGTCTTGTCGGTCAGAGACCAGGCGAGACACTCATCTATACTCATCACAGACATCTATACGCCTAAGGATATACAGAAGGCGAATGAGTATATCAAGAACTATCAGGGTATCCTATAATATAATAAGGTGGAGAGCTAACTGCTCCCCACCTTATTATATATATTATGATAGCATATAAAAATATCCCGTGTAAACTGGCTCGATGGCATCGTCCTTGACTTCCATCTCTATCTTCTCGCACACATATTTCTTGTTGCGGATGATGTATATCTTGGATGGATCCGGTATGTCATCTGACTTAAACTTGGCCTCCATGCAGTTTTTATTGTCTAATCTTAGACCATTATCATGTAAGCAGCCCAGAGTAATAACATCATTAGTAGATTTCGTACAAATCGACAGAGAGTAAGGATACTTTTCTTTAAATGTTCCTCCTCCGTTCCCACCAAATCCTCCTTCGGTACTACCACAATATTCTTTATTTATTCGGTAGTCGGTTTTGAATTTTGGCCACCTAGACTTCGCTCTAACCCAACTAAATTTGTTGTCATCCTGTACTTCTCCTGGAATAATGAAGAATATATTCATGCATTCCTGATCATCTTCGGATTTGTCGAGTGTTGACTCATCATCAATCGCATCCTGCACGGATGTGTAGCTGAATCCGTCATCATCAACATCGCACTCCTTTGAATCCGGCTCCTTATCATTAGGTATTGAAAGAAGGCATCGCTTCTCGTAGTAATTATCTTCCAAGATTGCTGTTTTGAAATTGATATCTTCTACAACTTGTGCTGCAGGAGATATGTTAAGTTCAACATAGTCATCAGAAGAACTGTCCCTGATTAATGGTGACCAAACGCCTGCCAGCTGCCATGTTTTCGAACCCTCATTCTCTACATATATGTAGTAACTACCATTACACTCAATGATGGTCTGTCTTTTTTGTTTTTCAGACCATGACTGTGTTGTCCCTTGGAACTGATTTTGCGGGTCCAAGGTAGCTGTACTATGGACTATTTCAAAATTCTCGAAGACTTTTTTGGAAATAACTTCATAGTTATCTCTGTTTGCAGAATCACCCAGATTATACTCCAGATTTGCTGTAGATGACGTGGAGAAGGATCCGTCTTCGTCGTAGTCCGTTGTGTATTCGGCCAGAGGCTCAATCGCTACGGAATCTGCGGTTGTCAGCTCTGATTTTTTGATAACAGAACAAGTTTTTTGGATATCATCAAAAACTATTGTGGCATTGAAAAGCTTTCGAAATTCCTCTATAAAAGTATAGCTCGACCAATGAGGAAGTGCCCTTCGCAGCTCACGAGTCTTGTAGGCCGATGCGATATACAGGAGGTTCCACGGCTTGCAGTCGAAGTCGTTGCGCTTGAGCGTGTATCCCTCATATTCTACCACTTTACGGAAGATATACATTAAGTTTGGCTGAACAGCCAGGTTCATGATAAATGGTGCATTGCTTCCTATAAATTGCTTCGTTTTAGCTACTCCGACAAAATTGGCAATCATATCATTTGTTTCGTCCCGTACAGGAACAAAACACCATTTACCCTCTACTCCCAGGAACTCCGATTTATCATCATCCAATCTATAGATGTCATTAATCTTCTGAAAACCTTTCCATCCTTGAGACCAGCCCTTATCAACTGTATAACCGGGCTTGTCAGCTGTGCCAAACGGAATCTCATCGATGTAGTGCTTGGTCATGCGGTCGTTGAACTTGATGCGGGACTTGCCTCCGACTATCTGCAGTTTGATTTCTTTCTCATTCACGGAGAGTATGGTACCGACACCGCTCATGATGAGCTGGCTGTTACAGAACAGTTTGCAGTCATCGTATTTGGCGATGTTCTTCTTGACCTCCAGTCGCGAGACATTCTTAAATATGACACGGTTCTCCAGGATATTCATGGGGAAGGTGATGTCATAGGTGTACTCACCATCATCGGTGACATACTGGTTTGCGTATGTCACCTTGATGGATGATGTAGAAATGGGATAGGCCTTATGGCCATTGATGATGCATGTTATCATATTCCACTACTTATTGTTTAAAATGCGCTGATAATCCTGCAGTCTGCGGTGCAGACCTCTACGTCCAGATATCGGAACCTCGACCTCAATGCCATCGTCAAGAGTCTGTGTCAGACGGCTGACGGCTGCATTGACACCATCGAGGGACTGGCGTACTTCGGTGTTGTCATTGTTAACATTGACAACAGGAGCCACCACGGTACTGCCGCCCTGTCCCAGAGAACGTGTGATATCATCAGCGGTCAGCGAGCCGACAGTATTGGAGCGCTGTGCCCTATCGATGAGATCAAGAGCTGGACGGATGGAAGAGTTGTTGACGGCATTGTGATTAGCCACGAACTCGCCTTCATGTACGACACCTGCTTCCTTTCTGTAGCGGTTACCTCCGGTATATCCACCCTCATAGTAACCTGCTGCCTCTGCCTGGTGCTGCTTCTTGATAGCAGCAAGCTGTATCATACCTGCAGCTGTGGCCATACCTGCTGCAATAGGAGCTAATGTCCAACCTATTGTTGGTATAGCTGCAGCAGATGCATAGGCATTGATAGCAGACATAGCTGTAGATGCTATCGCCTGTGCAATTTCTATCTTCATGGCTTTTTTGTTAGCCTTGGACTTCGCTGCGGCCAGTTCCTTGTCTCTCTTCTCCTCCAACTTTTTCTTTTTCTTCGAATTGTTGCCAGCTGCAGCAATCTGCTTTTCGTAGTTCTTGGAGATTTTCGCCTGCTCGAGGTCAGAGCATGCCTGAGCATATGACGATGACGCTGATAGAATACCATTGATACCATTGTAAACAACAGCAGTCTTTTCAACCAGGTTCTTGAGGAAATCTGAGGTGACTTGCGCCTTTGCCTGCATGTATGCAGCATGGTTCTGCTTGTCGTTGCCATACAACTCCTTCAGTTTCTCCATGGTGTTTTGATAGTTCTCAACTTGTGAGGAGAAGTATCCACCCAGAGTTGCATTGCCGGTCGACTGGGACTCCCCTGCTGCAGCCCTGGCGCTGTTGACCATCTCTGATGACTTATCATTAATCTTCAGCTGAGCGCTACCAGCACCACGATCATCAGCATCAATCTGTGCTCTCTGTGCAGCGAACTGCTTGGAGATCTCTAGCTTCATGCGCTGATACTCCTCCTCCTTGATCAATCCCTGCTTGTAGAGATTGTCAAGGCCATTGAGGTACATTGTCTCCTGAGCCTGCAAGTCTTGCTTGCCGAACTGCTGACGCAACTCCTTCAGCTGGTTCTGGTATGCCTCCTGCATCTGCAGCTGGTGGTCAAGTGATGCCTGCTCCATCTCAGCCTTCAGATCCAGCCATTCCTCGCTGCCCTCATTGTAGAGTGCCAGGCGCTTTTGCATGGCATCTGCATCATTCTGATAGATGGCTTCATCGAGAGCTATGTCATTCTGATAGATAGCTGAGTTGGCATCATTGTATTGAGCCTTGATGCTAGCCTCCTTCTGTAGGCGCTCACGCTCAATGCTCTGCTCATTCATCTTCAGTATGGCAGCATCATGCTGCTTGACGACAGTGACCTGGTTGTCAAGTAACTGCTTATACTCATTGCTCTCTGCTCCATAGAGTTGCTTCAGCTTAGCAAAGCCCTTAATCTGGATGTTCTGTCGGTCATCGAGGAACTGCTGATAGGTTTTCTTGCCTTCTGCATAGGCTTTGGCGTTGTTAGCCATCAACTCGTTGGTCTCAGCCTTGATGCTATCGGCAGCCTGCTTCTGCTTGCGCTTGGCTTCTGCCTCACGCTTGCGAGCTTCTGCAGCCGCAGTCTTCTCAGCCTTGGCCCTAGCCTTGCGCTCCTTATCTGAAGCTTGATGAGTACCGGTTGTTCTCTGCTGCTTAATGATGGTACCATCATTGCCCTTGCCATTGTAGCCATTGTTTCTCCAAGGCTCCGGATCATTGACTTCGAAGTGCTGAGACTCCAGCTCATTTATCTTGTCGATGAGCTTCTGCTGATACTGCTTTTCTCTTTCGACACTCTGTAGTAGCTGGTCCTTGTGGTCAGCTGCGAAGTTAAGTTTTTGAGTCTTGCCACCTGCAAATGGGTTTAGCCTATCCCAGAAGCGTTTCCAGTAACCTCTATTGTCATTGTTAGCCTCTCCTAACAGGTCTTCATCTTCCGCTTGCTTAGCTATTGACTCTGCCAGCTTCTTCTGTAGGCCGTCGATGACAATCTTCTTCTTCATCATGTCAATGTACGACTGGATCTGCCTTGTTGCTTGACCGGTGCGCACTGCTTCCTCGGTGATGTTGCCGAGGTGTTCACGCATCAGCTTGCCGTTGAGTTCCTCCAGGGCTGCCTTGCGGTCTGACTCAGCTGTGGTGTTGGACTGGATGGCAGAAACGAGGCGCATGATGGATGCCTCCTCTTCTGCTGCCTGCTTGTTGGCATCTGTCACGGCATCATTGTAGTCACGCTGAGCCTGCTCAGCTGTGCTCGTCTCTTTAGACAGTGTGACGATTGCGGCTGTCAGACCGGCAACAACAGCAATCACAGCAGTGATCGGGTTGGCCAACAACACTTTGTTCCACAACATTTGCGCAGCTGTGGTCAGTTTTATTTCTCGTGTCAACGCCATCTGAACGATTTCCATGGTCTTGAGAGCAGATGTCTTAAGACCTACAAGGACGAGATGCGCCTTTTCGCGCAGAATCATGATGTTGAGCCATGCCATCTGCGCCTTTTCTGCTATCAACTTGGCCTTAGATACTGCAGTATAGGTGACGATGGCAGCTGTCAGCACAATTAATATGCGCCAATAATCCTTGACGAAATCAACGAGTGTGGAGAGTGCCCGAACTCCGAGACTGGCTGCAGATATGCAATATCGTGCTGCAGGATAGAGTTTCTGGCCTAGTTCGATGGAGAGATCCAGGAACTTCTTGCTCGCCTTGTCAAGTTGAGCCTGTACACTCTCGTTCTGCGTGTTGAACTCGTTCAAGACTGATGTACCCTCTGCGTATGCCTCATTGGCCAGGTTCTGAGCAGATTTGATATCATCAAGCTTGTCTGCAAGGACGGTGAGAACACCGGTCGCTCTGGAACCATCCATCTTCATTTCCTCGAACATCGGTGCAAGGTCGGCAAAACCGCCCTTGGCTCGCATGGCTGCCAGGAACTGGAGAAGTGCTCCGTTGGCATCCTCCTTCAGGGTCTTGGCGAAGTCCTTGACATTGAGTCCTGCAATCTTTGCAAACTTTGCGGAGTCCTGGAACATTTTAGCAAGGAGATTCTGTACTGCAGTAGCAGCCGTCTCATCCTGCTGCATATTCTGGTCGAGGACAGAGGCGAGACCCATAATCTGCGCTTGCGTGAATCCTGCCTGCTTGCCAACTCCTGCAACTCTTGCAGTAAAGTCAACGAGATAGCCAGCTGAAGCTGATGAATTCTGCGCTAATTCGTTGACTGCAGAACCTGTTGCCAACATGGCGCCTCGCAAGCCCTTGGTCTTGTCCTCACCGAACATCTGCGCCAACTTACCTATCTGTGACACAGCCTTGTCTCCTAGGTCATCACCGAGTGCGACATTGATTTTGTCTGCACCATCGACGAATTCCTCTACTGCAGCTGTAGATGTGATGCCTAGTCTTCCGGCATCTTCAGCTAACTGGTTGAGCTTCTGACGAGGAGTTCGGGTATCCATCTTCTTGAAGTCCTCATTCATTCGCTCTACTTCATCCGCAGCCTGACCGGTATATTTGCGGACGTTGGTCATCTCATCGTCCATCTTAGCATATTCCTCTACGCATTTCTTGACGGTGAAGGTGATGCCGGAGATGGCAGCGACCGCACCGAGGGCAAGACCCTGCATACGGTTGAACCAGTCAGCAGAGCGTTTGATCCAGGACTCCTGGGCAACGCCCTCAGCTCTGACTGCCTGCAGTTCTGCCTTCAGCTGCTTCGCCTTCAGTTCCATCTGCTTAAACTGCTCGGTACCACGCTGCATGCCCTGCATCTGTTGATTCAGCGCCTTGATGGAGTATTCGAGGTCACGGATGGAAGACGTTTTGAGGTTGGCCATAGTATTGTTGACCAGCTGCATCTGCCTCTTGGTCTCCTTGATATCCACGTTGGTGCTGTCTATCTCCTTGTCATACTGCTGCATGATGGTGACCACCTTCTGCTCGCTCTGTCTGATGCGTTCCAGCTCTGCCTCGACCAGCTTCAGCTGCGAAGCTCGAGAGGCGTACATGGTTGTGTTCGGGTCGAAATCGGCCATCTGCGAGCGAAGTCTGCCTGCAGTAAAGTTGAGATCGTTGAGAGATGCATGTTTCAGATTTGACACGGTTGCGGTCATGCGTCTCGCTTCCTCATCAGCCTTGCGTGTCGCGCCCTTCAGGGCAAGCATCTGATCCTTAACCTTGGAGAGTTGAGCGTCCAATTTTGCGAAGTCTGAAGGGTCAGACGCTGCCTTCATCTGCCCCTTCAGATGTCTAGCAGCCTTCTCCAGCTGTCCGAGGCTTGCACTTGACAGGTTGTCGAGTGTTTCCTTGACGCTCATGGTTGAGTTCTTGAATTGCTTCATCTCTCGCTCTGCGGCCTTCAGATCCTTGGCGAGGGATGCGCCTAAACGGGAATCGCCCGCCGAGAAGGCATCTTGTTTTGCCTTCTTCAGACGAGCGACTCTGTCCTCTAACTCTTTGAGTCGGTTCTTTGCCTCCTCAGAGTTGAGCTTGATGACTGTTGTATATACCTCTTGTCTTGCCATTAGCGGTTGACCTGTATATAGTTGTTATATAAGATAGTGGAGTTGGGATTGAAATTAATCATCTTGATATTGTAGCCATCGGTTCCCCACTTCCACCAAAGAAATCGATGTTTGTAATTGCGAGTTACAAGGCATTGCAAGCTGTCTCTCGCTCTATATGTAAGCATAGAGTCTGCAGTGTTTAGCTGTACGCTCAACCACTTGTCGCTATACTTGTATAGCGAATTCTCACGAAGCGTCTTGACAGAGCCTTCGGTGACTACCGATGTGCGCTGATCCGCCATTATCTGGTTGACCTTGATGTTGAGATCTTTCAGCATTTTCCGGTCTGCTGCAAACTCTTTGTACTCATCAGGAGGCATCATGATGACCTTCTGCGTCACGACCTTGACTGAGTCACGGATGGTGTCACGCTCAGCTGGAGCATACTGCAGCTGAAGCTTGTTGAGTTGTTCTTGTAGGTTCTGCTCCGCTCGTTGCTTTTTATACGCTCCGTAAAAGTCTTTGCCTAAGCTGAGCACCAGCAGAAATACGATGAAAAACCCTATTTCTCTATTTGATTTATAACTCATTGCCAATCTATTAAATGTCTGCGTATTCCGGAATAGCGTCGAAAACGGGGCACTCCTTGATGCGCTCCCATGGATCGACCACTCCATTGTGGTTCTTGTCAGGCGAGATGTCACGATGTCCCATAATCTTTGCATCAGGGTAGCGTTGTCGTAACTCCTTCAAGAGTTGACGAAGTCCAGCCTTCTGTTCTTCTGTTCGGTTGTCGATAGCCTTGCCTGTGCGGGATATTCCACCCATGTATGCAACGTTGATTGAATCGAAATTGTGACCTTTAACTCCGTTGGACGGCAGGTCTTCTGTCATGAGCTGCGTGTACTTGCCATCAGCGGTTACGACCCAGTGGTAGCCTGGATAATGCCAGCCTTTGTTTCTGAACTCCTTGAGCAAGGCATCGACAGACCATGACTGTCGGCTTGCTGTACAATGAACGAAAATTTTCTTAATCTTGCGTGCCATTTTTGTTATTGAAATATTTATTGATAATGTCTTTAACTCTGGTGTCAAAAGTCAGTGCGAAACCAAAGACGGTTGCCACGTAAACCAGACTCTGCCCAAAGTACCACAAGACGTTAGGCGTGACGTCGTGGGACATAAAAAAGCTGATGTACACAAGCACAATGCCAGCAAGCAGTACTATGCCAGCAGAGCTGTAGTGTATCCAATCCTTAGTATTTCTCTGCATATCTGTACCTTTTTTAAAACTGGCACAAAGGTACATATAATATAAGGAATATAAAAATACGGCAGAAAGGACTGTCACCCTCCTGCCGTATCTGATAACTATGAGATATCCCGGTCGAGTAACTCTCTGGCCATCTGCTTAGCCTGCTCTCGCCACTCCTGGAATACCTGGTACTCTGTCTCGTGCTCCCTGTTGCCATCACCATGGTTGCACAGGATGGCTTCGACATCGCTCTGGCTGTACTTAGTACGAACCAGGCCATTCACGAACTCGCGATAGCTTGCCGACTCAGCCTCAATCTTAGTGGAGCCGTCAATCTCTGTGCCCTCGTAGCTGTAGGCTGTCACTGTCTTACTATCGCCATCAGACTCCGACATGGTGGTGTCTGGGTGATAGTTTTCTACTTTCTGCTCACTCAGGAACAGAAGAAAATGCTTGCTGTCATATCTCAAGTATGACATACGGCAAAGATAAAATTTCTTGTGCATCTAGATAAACTTATAAAATTTCTTGCCAAACTTGTTGGTTAGCTCGGCTGCAACGGTGTAGAAGCCCTTTTCCAGCAGTTCCCACTCCTTGCGTGCCTGGTCAACCAGAATATCTGAGCCAGTAAAGAGCCACCACGACTCAGGTTGCCAAACCGGCTCCTCAATCTCATCGCCATGTTCATCGAGTTGTCCTGTCTTCCGGACGTGATCGATGAAACGGAAGCGGATGGCTAGGCGGTCCTTAGGCACCTTCTTGGTGACTATGTGCTTGACGCCCTGGTCGTCAACTTCTTCAACCTGCTCCATTTTGAAGTCGACTCTCGACTTATCTATCTTGTAATCCTCTATGAGGATGAGGAACTTGTCATAGTCCTCAATGTTGTGGCACAGGATATCGCCTGGATGCTTCTTCTGTGCCATGCTCATGCCCTCGAAGGGTATCTCTCCCTTGCGAGCCTTCACAATCTGACCATACTTTTTCATACCGATTTTATTTAATAAGTTTTTTGTATCTGCGTGTTTGGCTAGGCCAAGCCTGGATGCTGCCTTGCGCCGGATCTGTTCATCGCTAAGTCCACGTTTGCGCAATCTTGCCACTTGGGCACAGAGAGCCTGCTTGGTGCGCTTGCGCAAAAGGGCGTGGTCGGCAAAGATCTTCTGACCACAGAAGTCTATGCCGTCACATGTACGATGAATATTCCAACTTTTGTTGATGCTCAGCTTCCAGTCTCTTGCCAAGTGCATGACTGCAAGCTCCGCCATGAGGCGTAGAAAGACCTTATCTTCATGCATGATGAAGATATTGTCCATGAATCTATAATAATGTTTGAGCCCCTCGCGGCAAAAACGGTCGAAGCGCTCATTGAGGGATTTTACCCCCCCACATTTAAAACGATAGCTTGCTGCTCCGAGCGGCATGTGAGGAGCATGTCCGTGACGTAGCGAGCCTGCCAATAACCGTGTTTTTCGGGGTCTTGGAGTATGTCGAAACACCGCATGGCGAGATAGTCAAACCTCGCCAGAAACAGTTGCCCCAAAAGTTGTGTAAGCTTGACGCCCAGTACAATGCCATTGGCATAGCTGTCAACGACCTCGTCGATGAAAGCAAGCAGCTTGCGGTCCTTGATATACAACCTGTACTCTCTCTTGAGCAGATTGTGCTCAACATGCTGGAAATAATGATGTATATCCATGGGCAAGCAATAGAATGTCTCTAGCTGTGGCGAGGTATAGATGTCCTGCTTGATAATCTTGTAGAAGAAATGCGTGCCACGCCCCTTGGTACCAGCTGGACTGTTGAAAGGAATCTTGGCTCTCAACTTATCTTCACTGGTGTGCATGGCTGCATGCTGAATGACATGATCGCCAACAGGCAACTTATTGACTATACGATGCTTGGGTTTTTCAACCGGCTTGGCCTCATAGTCTGATGTATGCCATGTCTGATTAACATATGCATTTAGCAGGGCTTGAAGATTTGTTTCAAACTCTGCCTCAAACGCTTGTACTGAGAGACGGGACTTCTTGTGCCTCGAAAAATCAAAAAATGCTTCACGAAAATTTTGCAAAGTCTCAACCGCCTGTGAAATGTTACCTAACCTCTTCACTTGCTTAAAATTTTATTTATAAAAAAAAGGTCGGTGTCTGATAAATGTCGGTGTCTGTGTCTGTTGTCTGCTTTTCTAATGTCCTAACTTTCGACCGGATGACCCATTGCCATCATCTACTTGCTATTCTGCTAAAGTGTATGTTTTGCCATGAGGCAAGGCCTGACTCCCGAAATCTCTGCAGCTAAGCAAACTAACCTGCAGTATCTTGTTAAGTTGAGGGCCGCACCGTAGTTCACATTGGAATCCGAGACAGCATTGTTCACGTTGAGCGTCGAAAGACCGCATTGACCACCATTGTCAGCGTTGCCACCGCGAAGACACAGGCGAAAACCGGCGCAGGAATCACAGCCTGGTTTGAAAACCGCCTGCAAAGGTACTGAAAAAAATCGGAATGAAAGAATGTCAAAGAGCGAAATTTCAAAAAAAAATCGACCGCCCAAGGGCGGTAGGGTTTGCTCGCTACGCTCGCAGGGTGCTCAGGATTGCCCTTGGCTCCGCTTAGGAACCTTGGTCAATCCTGCACACTCCTGCTCACGCCAGCACACCTCTGAACACTTTAGGCCGCATCGTAATACACTGGATCCAATGACCACTCGGATGCTGCTTCGCAGAGGGCCGCACCGCAGTGCACATTGGAATCCGAGACAGCATAGCTCACGCTGAGCGACGAAAGACCGCATTGACCACCATTGACAGCGATGCCACCGCG
>UMLS01015342.1_pt1 | contig 11986 bp, 7 predicted proteins | sample 1966561 | NCBI WGS metagenome assembly UMLS01 (sample SAMEA4836209, study PRJEB28245) | human gut metagenome | biome: gut microbiome; material: fecal sample | place: Denmark | collected 2008
TTTCATTGCTGTTCCAAATTTTAATATTCCTTGTTGTATGCCAATTCTTATATATTATGCATCCTTTCCAATTGCTTTAGCAATCTCTGCGATAGGCACATTTCTATGTGTTACCTGTTAGTTACCGGAACATTTTCGTGTGTTTTGAAGGTGTCTGATAGATTTTCAGAATATAAAGAAAACCCCAAAAATACAGGATTTTCGGGGTCTGTTGCTCTTTTTCGATATTCGGTTGAATTATCTCTTTGTTAACGTTTTGATATCCTAAAAAGCCCATAAATAGGGGATTTGTGTGTCCCAGTGTTGCATATATGTTGTATGCGATTGACTGCCCACACATTCCCTTTTTGCTTTATTACTTTGATATGCTGTGATTACATTCTATCTATCCCACTTGTCACACAGCGCATTTATCTGGTCTGCAAACTTGCTCAAGTCCTTATTAGCCATACCCTGGCACTTCTGGATAACTGATACAAGCCTCTGGCCTGCTGCCACAAGACGGTCAAATATAGTCTTCTCTCTGCTTGCCATGCCATATGCAGCCTTTTTCTCCACAAGCTTGCGGGAGCCATCTGCCACCTTCTGATTCGTGATAAGGTCATAGGCATCACCACTGTATGGTGCCACTGCATCATAGCCGAAGGTCTCATGCACATGGTTTGCAAAGGACTCTGCTGTGGATTCCTCTCCATGGACTATAAATACATGCTCCGGCTTGTTTTTTATTGCGCCAAGCCACTCGGTAAGCTGATTTTTGTCTGCATGTCCACTTATACCAGGTAGATTTACTATGCTTGCCCTTACTTCTATTTCCTCACCAAAAAGCTTCACCTTTTTAGCACCGTTTAAAAGTGCATAGCCAAGTGTTCCCGGAACCTGATATCCTACAAACAAAACTGTTGAATCACTTCTCCAAAGATTATGCTTTAAGTGGTGCCTGATACGTCCGGCCTCACACATACCCGATGCTGAGATGATAACCTTTGGCTTCTTATCGAAATTAATCATCTTTGACTCATCCGATGATACTGCCACACGAAGTCCGGGGAACTTGATTGGATTGATTCCTGCCGAAATAAGCTCCATAGCCTCCTCATCAAAGCAGTCCGATATATTCTCATGAAATACATTTGTCGCCTCAACAGCAAGGGGGCTATCGATGTAAACTTCAAAATTCGGATGTTCCGGCAGCAGATTCTCAGTCTTTATACGCCTGATAAAGTAGAGCATCTCCTGTGTCCTGCCCACTGAAAATGCCGGGATTACCAGATTTCCGCCTCTTGTAAATGTCGCATTGATGACCTTTGAAAGCTCCACCGCGTAGTCAGGCGGCGTATCGTGCAGACGATTGCCATATGTAGATTCCATAACCACATAATCAGCACTGTCCACATACTGCGGATCCTTGATGAGTGGCCTGTTGTGATTTCCAATATCACCTGAAAAGACAATCTTTTTGGTCACATTCTCCTCAGTCACCCACATCTCAATAGATGATGAACCAAGTAGATGACCTGCATCCACAAATCTCACCTTAAGCCCCGGGCATATCTCATACACACTGTTGTAATCACACGGTGTAAAGTGCTGCATGACATTCTGTGCATCCTCCACATTGTACATAGGAGTCACTTCCGGTCTTCCGGCTCTCCTTGCCTTTCTGTTCTTCCACTCCGCCTCAAATTCCTGAATATGTGCAGAATCCTTTAGCATGATGTTACATAAATCTGTTGTCGCCTTTGTCGCAAAAATGGTGCCCCTGAAACCATGATTGTATATGAGTGGCAAAAGACCTGAGTGGTCAATGTGTGCGTGTGTGACAAACACATAGTCTATGAGCGAAGGATTGACCGGTATCTCCTGATTCACGTACAAATCAGCTCCCTGCTCCATTCCACAGTCAATAAGTATATGTGTGTCCCCAAATGTCAGATAGTGACAGCTTCCAGTAACCTCTCTGTCAGCCCCGATAAATTCCAATACCATACTACCATCTCCTATTCTGTTTTATAATAAAAATATTATATCACACTTATGCCATTTTCTGTATTTCTTTCTTCAATCTTGCCATTATTTTTTTTTCGAGCCTTGATATGTATGACTGTGAAATTCCCAGAATATCTGCCACCTCCTTCTGCGTCAGCTCCTTATTCTCCACACGGTTTACTCCAAATCGAAGCTCTATTATCTGTCTTTCACGCTCGTTCAATGACAGCATGGCTTTTTTTAGCAGTGAAATCTCAACCTCAGTCTCAAGATCCTTATATATGACATCCTCATCCGTCCCCAGTATATCTGATAAAAGCAGCTCATTTCCGTCCCAATCCGTGTTTAGCGGCTCATCAAAGGATACCTCAAGCTTCACTCTGTTGTTGCGGCGCAGATACATAAGAATCTCATTTTCTATGCATCTGGATGCGTATGTGGCAAGCTTTATTTTCTTCTCAGGATTGAATGTGTTTATCCCCTTTATGAGACCGATTGTGCCAATTGATATAAGGTCCTCCACGCATACCCCCGTGTTTTCAAATTTTTTTGCCAGATACACCACAAGCCTTAGATTGTGCTCTATAAGCTGCTTTTTTGCCTGTTCCTTTGACATTGCCACATTTTTATCCACCAGTGCAATCAGACAGCACTTCTCCTCATCTGTCTCAAGCGGAGGCGGCAGCACCTCCGTCCCTCCTATGTAAAACACCTCATTTGTGTGCGGCTTGCTTCCCCAGAGTATTTTCCATACCCGTTTTATTACTAAAAACAGCTTCATTCAAAATCATATCATATGCATTGTCCTCAAATAAACTATCCGATGCTCTTCCCACCAGCACATTATGTAAAATCAGCTTACCATTTCCCTTCATGACTGTCATCTCATCAAATTCACACACTTTAATGCTTCCACCATCATTTCCCAGACTCTTGTACGGCACATCAAAAAAGCCGGCATCTTCTCCTACAATATCAAACAATGCACTCCCGCCTATGTGCACCGGAAGCTGCTGTGGCTGTTTTTTTAGCAGATTTCCCGTATCATACAAGGCTGTGGCACAAGCTCTTTTACCATCCTTTAGGAGTGTGACCCTATATAGTCTTCTGCTCTCATTGCTTCGCTCACAGAAGCATTTTAACACTATGTATGATATGACAAAACCAAAGCATATCATAACTGTCGCATCAGAGCTAAAAAAGCTGTCTAACGCTGTCACTATGCCTCCGGTCAGCACTGTTACAAACATACAAAGTGCAAAAAGCCTAAGAAATGTAATTTTCCTGCCGGCTCGTCTGCCGATTGCAAGCCTTGCCGCAAGCGGTACGACCACCAGAACAGAGGTCCATTTATAAAACGCATAGCTGCCTGCCAAAAGAAGCAGTACACATTCACATCCCGCTGCCACCGCCGCAGAAGCAATCAGACGCAGCCCCTTCCCGGTCAATGGGATTTTTAGCATATATATGACAAATATAAGTATGAGACAGTTGGTGATAAATGTACGAAGAAGAAAAATATCGAGATAAAATGCATAGATAATTTTTCACCTCACTTTCACAGACAAGAATAGCGTAAAAGCAGGTTTTTAAGTGCCGTAATATGTCGACAATAAGCAAAAAAGACATGCAGCCCAAAAGCTGCATGTCCTATAAACTATCGTCTTGAATTCTTAAGGAAATCAGGAATATTAATCTCTACAGGCTTAACCGTGCTCTCAGGCTGGCGTGGCTTCTGGATACCTGTATATGCATGTGCAGGTGCTGTCTGCTGTGGCTGGGCAGCTGTATGAAGTCCGCTTGTTGCTGTTGTGTGAAGCCCTGCTGTTGCTGTGGACTGTGTTCCCATGCCTGAAACAGGTCTTGCTGCTGTCTGATTCGGATATACCATACGGTTTTGCATGCCGCCTGCCATTCCTGCACCAGGCGTTGCCTGCTTGGCCTGCATATCTATCTTCTCTGAAACATCCTCCAGTCCTGTAGCAATAACAGTGATAGAAGCCTGATCAGTCATGCTCTCATCAAACTTGGCACCAAAGATAATATTGGCATTCTCTCCTGCCAGATCCTGTACATAGCTTGCTGCATCGTTTGCATCCATAAGGGAGATATCTCCTGAGATATTGATAATGACATGTGTTGCACCATTTATCTTTGTCTCAAGAAGAGGTGAAGCAACCGCAAGCTTAACAGCTTCGATAGCCTTATCATCCCCCTGTGCACTACCGATACCGATATGTGCCATACCCTTGTCCTTCATGACAGTCTGTACATCTGCGAAGTCAAGGTTGATAAGTGCAGGAAGATTAATAAGATCAGTGATTCCCTGAACTGCCTGCTGCAATACCTCGTCTGCCTTCTTGAGTGCATCCGGCATAGTTGTGCGACGGTCTACTATCTCAAGAAGCTTGTCATTTGGAATGACAATAAGTGTATCAACGCTCTCTTTAAGTCTCTCTATTCCTGAAACAGCATTAATCATTCGCTGCTTTGCCTCAAATTTGAATGGTTTTGTAACAACACCAACTGTAAGTATACCCTGATCCTTTGCTATCTTTGCAACAACAGGAGCTGCACCTGTACCGGTTCCGCCTCCCATACCACATGTGACGAATACCATATCAGCGCCCTTTACTGCTGCCTGAAGCTCCTCTGCGCTCTCCTCAGCGGCCTTCTGACCGATCTCAGGCTGCGCACCTGCGCCGAGTCCCTTTGTAAGCTTCTCTCCAATCTGTATAAGTGTAGGAGCCTTACAAAGCTGTAAAGCCTGCTTATCTGTATTGATACCGATAAACTCTACTCCACCAATATTCTCATCAATCATTCTGTTAACTGCATTGTTACCGGCTCCTCCGACTCCAATGACAATAATCTTTGCGCTGTTATCAGCCTCGTTACTTCTTATCTCAAGCAAGGTGATTCCTCCTCTTTCTTTCCCAAAATTTAATTTTCTATATAAAAATATCGAATATTCTTAAACTCATTTATTCTATAATATAATTTTTCTCCAAAATAATCAACTATAAAATATGATTTTTTTTATTTAGTTTTACATTATTCTGACTTGTCAAACACAATATTTGTTGTTTCTTCCGTCCAGCTCTCTAAATGTAGTGTACCGGACTGTCCCTCAAGCGATGGCATGATAGCCTTAAGCCTCTCTATTTTACGTGTAAGCTTTGTAGTGTCACCAATTATCACACTCACATTACCATACTTGGCTACCGGTGCATTTTGCGCACCATAATCCACAGAATCCGGCACAATGTCCTGCCTTTTTAATCCCTGGGTAAGCTCAAGGATATCTTTTAGCATAGTCTGCTTTATAGGCAGCTTCTCATAAAGCACTACCTTGTCACAGCTTATGCCGTCTATACATGGCACACCCGGCACCGTGTCTGAGGATGTCTCCACCACAAAGCCATCCTTATCAAAATATGCATTCTCATTAATTCCCGGAATATATATGTATCCAAGCATTCCTTTTTCATAAACTGATATATGAAGAGTATGCGGACTATTCAGGCTTATGCTCATTGTATCAATAAACGGTATTTTTTTAGTATCCTTTACCTTATATTTCAGATAGACATACAGTGAGTTCCATGAGTACTTATCATTAAGCACCGCATCCTCTATAGTCTTTTGGTCGTAGAGCTCATTGCCATCAACAACTACCCTTTTTACCGTAAACAGCTTAAGGGCAATGAGAAACAGTATCGCGAGCACTGCTATCGTAATTAGCAGTCCCATAAAAAAATGCTTTAATCTCTTTTTATGTTTTCTTTTTTTCTTAATCATTATATTTCACGCCTTAATCTACACATTTTCAAGCCTGATGCCTCTTGACACAGACAAAACAAGCCCTATTTCCGCCATCAGGAATATGATTGACGTACCTCCATAGCTGATAAACGGCAGAATAACACCGGTATTTGGAAGTGAATTGGTAACTACCGCAATATTCAGTATCACCTGGATTGCAATATGACTCATCACACCAATCACTAAAAGTGAGCCATACAAATCCCTTGCATTGTTTGCAATGACCATCATACGCCATATAAGCAGTATAAAAAGTAAAATAAGGCAGATAGCTCCAAACAGTCCGAGCTCTTCACAAATAATTGTAAATATCATATCATTTTGTGACTCCGGCACATTGCCAAGCTTCTGTAAGCTCTCTCCAAGTCCTTTTCCAAACAATCCGCCCGAGCCTATTGCATAAAGTCCCATCATAGTCTGGAATACTGCGTCTGTTCCCACAGTCTCCGGATGCAGCCATGCCTCAATACGTGTACTTCTATAGCCTGCCAGCATGACAAACGCCACTGCAAACACAACTACCGCCACTGCTACAATAATAAACTGCAGATACTTTGGGCTTGCGACAAACAACATACAGACCGAAATGCCTATGATGATAACTGCCGTACTCAGATTGCTGATTGCAACAACTATTATGAGCGGAATAAGCATAGCAAGCACCTTTACCAGACTTAAAAATTTATCAAACTGCTTGGGTATCTTGTCTATAATCATAGCCATAAACAGTATGACCGCAATTTTAGCCACTTCTGAAGGCTGGAACTGTATTGGTCCTATGCCAATCCATCTCGATGAACCATGTGAGCTTGAGCCTATTTTCGGCACAAACACAAGCACACACAGTATAAGCGATACTATATACGCAAAAAAGCCAAGCTTTTTCCAATATCTGTAGTCGACCTTTGCCAGAAATACCATAGGTATAAGTCCCAGTACAATATTTCGTATCTGAAGCTTAAGATAGTGCATGCTGTCATGATTTTTGATGGCCGATGTGTATGCACTCGAGCTATATAGCATAACAAGACCAAAGCAGAGCAGAAATATAACTATAAACAACAGGTTGTAGTCGAAATAAGGTATTCCTTTTTCTTTTTTTTCTTTATTCTTGCTACTTCTTCTACGCTTTCCTGCCAAAATATTTACTCCTTAAATCCTTTTACTATTTCCTTAAAGATACGTCCGCGCTCCTCATAGTTAGGAAACATGCCCCAGCTTGCACATGCAGGTGATAAGAGCACCGCATCACCTGAAACAGCATGCTCATAGCAATAATTTACTGCATCCTCAAACGTATCCTTCTTTACAGTATTCATGAATCCGTGTCTGTGTGCACACTCTTCGATTTTATCTGCAGTCTGACCGATAAGCACAAGCTCCTTTACTTTGCCGTCAAAGGCCTCTATCCACTCATCATACTCCGATTGCTTATCATATCCACCGCCAATGAGAAGTGTCGGTCTGTTCATGGCACGTATACCCTGAATGGCTGCATCAGGATTGGTGCCCTTTGAATCGTTGTAGAATCTGACTCCACGCTTTTCGGTCACGTACTCTATCCTGTGCTCAACTGCCTTAAATACCTTAAGCACCTCGACAATCTTATCCATCGGTACCCCAAAGCTTATAGACATGGCACACGCTGCCATCACATTCTCAAAATTATGCTTTCCGAGGAGATTCAGCTCATTTACATCAATTACCTCATCGCGTACACCATCGTGTGCGTATATGATGATGTCTCCGTCCAGATAAAAGCCCTCTGAAAGCTCAGACCTACTGCTGAAAAATATAACCTTAGCAGGGCACTTTGCTGCAAAATCTCTAAGCACCTCGTCCTCGTAGTTTAACACGCAGTAATCATCTGCTGTCTGATTTTTTGTGATATCCTCCTTTGCCCTGATGTAATTTTCCATAGTATGGTGTCGATTCAGGTGATCGGGTGTGATATTTAAAATTGCGCTTACATGTGGCTTAAAGGTATCTATTGTCTCGAGCTGGAAGCTTGATATCTCTGCAACCGTTACTGTCTCACCGGTGCTTCCTGCGACCATTGATGTATAAGGGATTCCGATATTTCCTACCACTCTCACATCCTTAAAGTAATTCTTCATTATCTCACCTGTCAGGGCTGTAGTGGTCGTCTTTCCGTTGGTTCCTGTGATAGCGATGATCTCACCTGCCCCAAATGTGTATGCAAGCTCTATCTCACCCCATATTTTAACGCCCCTGTCACGTAAGGAATTGACCATAGGAATGTCTGTTGGTACTCCCGGACTTAGCACAGCCACATCAAACTCATCAATCTGTTCATCTGTCAGGTCGCCTAAAATAAGCGGCACCTCCTTAAGCTTTGGTGCTTTCTCATAAAGTGTTTTTGAATCCAGTTCTTTATTTCCATCAAACAATACTGTATCGATGCCATTTGCGCATAAAAGCTCAGTCGCTGCAATGCCACTCTTTCCTGTTCCGACAACAAGTACCTTTTTTCCTTGTAAGCTCATTTTTATTCCTCCATCTTTTATTGCAGCCATCCGTATGGATATGTTTAACAAATCAAATTCTCCAAACGACTGCCTTAATCATTAAATTATAGTATACGTTATTTAGTTCTATTTCGCAAGAGCCCGTAAATCAGTTACACACTCCTATCTCCTGTGCATACGGTATGATTTCCCTAAATATTTCAGCTGCAACCGGTGCAGCGATTGTTCCGCCATAGTATGCACCGCCCTTTGGATTATTTATTTTCACAAGCACCATAAGTGCCGGATCATCCACCGGATAAAACCCAAGGAACGAGGCTATATATACATTGTCACTTCTCGGAAGTGTCTGCGATGTAGCAGTCTTTCCTCCTATCGCATAACCCTCAACCTTTGCATTTTTTCCTGAGCCCTCTGCTACCACGCCCTCCAAAAGCTTTCGCAGTGTATCAGAGGTCTCTTCACTGCATATACCTGACGTCTGTTCAAAGGACAGCACCTCTTTTACCGTGCCTTCGGTGCCATGAATCTCCTTACCTATATGAGGAGTAATTCTGTTACCACCATTTATAAGCGATGATACTGTTGTCATAAGCTCGATGGGTGTGAGCTGGAATGACTGTCCAAATGAAATTGTTGCAAGCTCCACCTGGCCTATCTTATCCGGCTGATGCATTATGGTGGCGGCCTCTCCCGGCAAATCAATACCTGTCTTATCAAGCAGACCAAACCTCATGAAATCAGCATAATACCTCTCACTGCCTATTCTAAGGCCTAAATCAATAAAGACCGGATTGCATGAATTCTGTATTCCCTGCACAAAGGTCTCACTTCCATGTCCTGTTCTCTTATGGCAGTGTATGCGTCTGTCCTCCACAGTAATATATCCCGGGCAGTAAAAGCGGTCATCAAGGCTCACCACATCCTCCTCCAGTGCGATTCCTGCCGTAATTATCTTGAATACTGAACCGGGCTCATATGTATCACTTACACATCCGTTTCTCCAGGCTTCATCATGGTTTTCACATGAAAAAGGATCATTCAAATTATATTCCGGGTAGTCGGTCATGGCATATATTTCTCCATTTTTAGGGTTTAAGGCAATTATACTCACACTGTCTGCCAGATTTTGTGCATATGCCATCATTGCATTTTTCTCACATACTCTTTGTATATTTATGTCGAGTGTAGTGACAAGTGTGTCTCCTTTTTGTGGAGCTTCTCTTCTCTCCTTGTAGCCCTTCACCTCCACACCTCTGCCATCACATACAGTGTATATCCGCCCGGGTGTGCCACGCAGAATTTCATCATATGTGGTCTCAAGCCCAACAACACCCTGACCATCTGCTCCTGCAAAGCCTATAACCTTTGAAAACAACTCATTAAGCGGATAGTACCTGACACTTGACTCGTCAACCTTTCCCCCTGCCAAGCCATATGATAGTATTTTATCGCCTGTTTTTTTAGAAACATTGTTCTTTATTTTTTCAATGGATGTAACCTTATCCACCTTACTGCGAATAGTCTTTTCGTCAATCGAAAGCTCACTGCTTAAAACAGAGATGACTGCTTCCTTGTCGGTTATCTGATTGTGTATAACGCTTATGTTATATGCAGTTTCATTTGTCGCTATTATCCTTTCATTTCTATCCACTATATCTCCGCGTATTCCTGCAATATCACGCTCTCTTTCCTGAAGCGCACTTGCCTTTTTACTGTAATAATCGCCTTTTACTATCATGAGATAAAACAGCCTGAAACACAAGGCGATAAGAACAGCTGTCAGTATACTGCAAAATACGCATATTTTTCTTCTGTAGCGCGTATTGTTAAGTATCATAAACAAAAATGCCTCAATATTTTTACACTAATATATGCAAAAAATATTGAGGCTATTCTCTATTCGCCCTGCTCACCCTCCTGGGTGACCTTTTCTCCTGTCGGAGGATTTGTGCCTGTTATCGTAAGGTCAGCATTTACACCGGTCTGTTCCTCATCAGGGTATATATTCATATACGGAAGTACTTCCTTTAATATCTCTCTGGTCAGGTTCTGTGCATAGTTACTGTGAGGCTGATCCTGTACATTCGGCTGGTCGATTACAGTGTAAATAACAAGCTGCGGATCCTGCGCAGGCACACAGCCTATAAATGATACAAGATAGCTGCCCCTCTTTCTAAGGTGCGTTGTCTCATCATACATCTGCGCTGTTCCTGTCTTGCCTCCCATTGAGTATCCGTCAACCTTTGCCACCTTACCGGTTCCGTTTGCAACTACGTTCTGCAGGTAATTTTTAAGTGTCGCACTTGTATTCTCTGACACTGTCTTTTTTAGCAGTGTAGGCTCAATTGTCTTTACTGTATTGCCGTTGTCATCTGCGATTTTCTTTACTACGTGCGGCTGATAATAATTGCCGCCATTCACCAGTGAAGAAAATGCACTGACCATCTCTATCATGGTACAGTTATAGTTCTGTCCGAATACGTTTGTCGCTAAATCGACAGGCTTTATATTGTCGAGTGTATACATGAGCGTTGATGTATTTGCCTCACCTGGCAGATCAACACCTGTCTTTTGACCAAAGCCAAATACACTCTGATAATACAGAAAATTTTCTGCACCAATCTTATATGACATCTGCATGAGTGCATCATTACATGAATCCATGAGTGCCTTTTCAAGTGTCTCTATGCCATGTCCGCTACGGTTGACGCATGATACCTTTTCACCGCCAAACATCTCGTATCCATCACATAAAAATGTCATATCAGTAGTGAGCGTGCCTGTATCCAGTCCACATGCCACGGTAAAAGGCTTCTGTACAGACCCCGGCTCATATGTATGTGTAACACAGAAGTTCTGCCACAGCTTATTTAGTGCATCCATCTCCTGAGTACTGTCCTTTTTAAATGCCGCAAGCTGTTCCTCGCTGTAATATGCACTCATATCCCTTGGATTGTTCAAATCAAAATTCGGATAATTCGCCATGGCCAGTATCTCACCATTTTTAGGATTTTCTATAACGACTGCAATATTTTCTGCGCCAAGTCCTTCTCTTGCATTATTTGCATAAGTATCTGAGAACAGTTTTATCTTATCCTCAACAATCGACTGGATATTTGCGTCTATAGTTGTGTACAGGGTATTTCCGTTTTGTGCAGCAATTACTGTCTTCTGGAAATCATTGTCTGCATTCAGATAGCCATACTCCCTGCCATTTACACCATTTAAGGTGTCATTGTAATAGTTTTCGAGTCCGGTTGTACCTACATTTCCGGCGGAGGTAAAGCCGATAACTGAGCTTGCCAGTGTTTTAAACGGATAATTTCTCTGATACTCTGTCTCAAACCACACACCCTTGATGTTTGGATTCTTCAGATTGCCCTTTTCGTCTGTTGCATCCTGCAGCTGTACAAATGGCTGAATTGCATCATATGACAGCTTTTTTAACAGTACAATATATTTGTTATCCTTGCTGTTATTTGCATAATCCTCAAGTGTTGCCCTGTCTAAATCCGGAAAGCACTGTGTCAGTGCATCTATTGTCGGAGTTATATACTCTTTCTTACTGGTCATAACCGAGCAATCAAGTACAACATTATAAACAGCCACACTCGTAGCAAGCACTGTGCCGTTTGAATCTACAATATTTCCTCTCTGAAACGGAATTGTTTTGCTGTCAT
>UMLS01000701.1_pt1 | contig 11675 bp, 9 predicted proteins | sample 1966561 | NCBI WGS metagenome assembly UMLS01 (sample SAMEA4836209, study PRJEB28245) | human gut metagenome | biome: gut microbiome; material: fecal sample | place: Denmark | collected 2008
CCAATTCTCGCTATACCGCACAGCACATAATGCTTCTGCAATGTCCGTGCACTCTTAAGTTCATTTTCGATATTTTTGCCTTTTTTGTCAATACATTCATGCAAATTTACAAACATTTCTTCAACGATATCAGCACATCTGAGTGTTTCCTTTGCAGCAAGCTGCATTACCACCTCTTTGACGCATTTTTATATGAATTAAGGCCGTCCACATTGGTAGTTTGTACCTCTTGTGAACAGCCTGTTATCATCGTTGCCATCATTCCTATGACGACCGCTTTCTTTGGTAATTTCTTTTTCAACATAATTAATCTCTCCATTAGCATGATAAATTATTAAAATTAATCAATAACTATTCAACAAGTTAATAGTATCAAGCTAATGTAAAGTCCAAAACGCAGTTATGTAAAATCATGGTAAAAACTTTACATTTCTTTACTCAGCTTTACATAAATTAATTTTGTGTGCATTTTATATATCTTTTAGGCATTTTTAACTATTTCAACAGCAATATCCGGATAATTTGTGATAATTGCATCTGCTTCTGCCTTGACAAGTGCCTTCATCTCATGCTTTTCGTTTACAGTCCATACATGAGCTCTAAGTCCTCTTCCGTGCGCCTTGTCAATGTAGTTTTCATCCTGCATATGGTAGGTTGCCGGATGAAGCGCATCCACATGAAGCTCGCTTGCATACTCTGCCGGATTTACTATAATATCAGAAAAAAGCAGACCGCACCTCATATCAGGGCAAAGCTTTTTCATGCGCACAATCGACTCGTGATTGAATGATGAGCACCAGATTCGGTCAAGCATATCATACTCTTCCACGAGCGCCAGTACCTTTTTCTCCAGATTTTTGTACTGTACGATACCGTTTTTGAGCTCGATATTTATGGTCATCTCTGTGTTTTTGAGCAGGTCAAACACCTCATCGAGTGTTGGAATGCGAGTCTTCTTGTCATAGGACGGCATGTGCTTTGACACATTGAGGCGCTTTAACTCCTTGAGTGTATAGTCCTTTACAAAGCCTTTCTCTCCACTCACTCTGTCCACGGTCTCGTCATGTATGACCACAAGCTCCCCATCCTTTGTGAGCTGCACATCAAGCTCCACGCCGTCAGCCTTCATCTTTTCTGCCTTCTTGAATGCCTCAAGTGTGTTCTCCGGTGCATATCCGGATGCTCCTCTGTGTGCCCAGACCTTTGTTCCCTCTGTGTTTATCATGCTTTAAGCCTTCTTTCGTTACTTTTTATTTTAGTTATTTTCATGCCTCGATGCATCATATCTGTCTGCAAGCCTTAAAAATACAAATCCCACTGCAAAGAATATTGCCATAGTTGCAACCGCCACATTTATCGTGCCGCCTGCAAGCTTTACTGACGCGATGACAAGTGAGCCTAAAAATGAAGCTCCCTTTGCAAAAATATCATAGATTCCGAAGTACTCTCCTGAGTTCTCAGGAGGAATAATCTTTGAAAAATATGAGCGTGACAGCGCCTGCAATGAGCCCTGGAAGCATCCCACACCAAATGCCATGATTCCAAAGCCAATCAGATCATGCAGTGTAAGTGCATATAGACAAACTGCAAAATATCCCGCAATGCAGACATACAAAAGCGTTGTAGTTTTGTATGTCTGTGACAGTCTTCCAAAAACAAGTGAACCGATGCATGCCACTATCTGTGTAAAAAGTAAAAACACTACCTGTCCCACTGAATCGAGCTTTAAATCAGTTCCTATGTTTATGCAATTATCTATTATAGTACCTACACCATCTATGTAAAGGAAAAAAGCAACCAAAAACAGTCCTACTTTTTTATCTTTTGTAGCTATTTTTTTGATTGTTCCAAAAATCTGTGCAAATGCGTCAGCTATAAGTCTTAGGACTCCCGGATTTTTGTTTGTTTTGTTTTTCTCTTTGATATTGTCTCTTATAAATGCATCATTTTCAAAATTCTTATGAATATCTTTGTCTGCTGCATCCGATACATAATTCACCTGTTTATAGCTCTTAAACAATGGAATTGTAACAACAAACCACCAGATTCCTGTAACTGCAAAGCCTATTATCATCGACAGGCGGTTTGATATGTATCCAAGCATATCCGGTCCACAGATGTACGCTGCAAGTGAAACAAGAAACGGCACACACGAGCCCAGATATCCCCAGGCATAGCCGTAGGAAGACACCTCGTCCATTCTATCCTTTGTCGTCACATCGACAAGCATCGAGTCATAAAACACCAGCGATGCATTGTAAAATATCTTTGTAAGCACATAAATAACAAGAAACAGCACCCATGTAGGTGTAAAACCATTAAGTATGCATGCCGACACTCCAACAACTACGGTCGTTGAAAAAATAGCCTTTTTGATGCGCATATGGTCTGCTATCGCACCACAGACAGGCCCGATAAGCGCTGATACAACTGTCATCACAGCTATTGCCACCGCATAATACGCGGTTGCCCTGTCAGATGAAATCTGCCCTGCACCATCTCCAACGGCAAGGCTTTTGTACCATATCGGTATGAGCGCACACGCAAGCAGTGTGTATGCGGAATTTCCCACATCATATAATACCCATGAGAGCTCCTTTGATGAGAGCTTTTTGGTTTTCTTTTGTGTATTGTCTTCTTTTGATTTCATAAATTATACCTTTCCTGTTTTGTATGCCTCAGACTACGATTTTATTTTTTTTATGTAAAAACCGCTACCACCCATTTGCAAAGTTTATGTAAATAATCCGTCCAATATTAAATCAGCGACTCCCTCGCAATCTCCACATAATGCATGGCATTGCGATGATTCTCCTCTATCTCATCAGCGGTCAGTGCCCTGATCACCTTTGCCGGAGAACCAAATGCGAGGCTTCCGTCAGGAATATCGGTGCCCTGGGTGACAAGAGCGCCCGCACCTATTATGCAGTTTTTACCAATCCTTGCTCCATTTAGCACGATGGCACCCATGCCGATGAGTGTATTATCACCTATAGTACACCCGTGAACAATTGCGCTGTGTCCTATTGTCACATTGTCACCAATTCTGACACTGTGGCTTAAGTCCACATGTACCACTGCATTGTCCTGTATATTCGAATTTCTGCCTATTTCTATCGGTTCTGAATCGCCTCTTACAGTTGCATTATACCATACGCTTGCTCCGTCAGCCATTGTCACCTGACCCTTAACAACGGCACCTTCTGCTATATAATATGCCATATCTATCCCTCCATCAATTTCAGATAATCGCCCTTGTCTATATGCATCATAGAAATCTGATTATTATGCCGCCTGAAGCCATATACACAGTCCACATTTCGGATAAGCGACTGCAGACGTTCATCCGGTACACAGACAATCAGCTGCAAGTCCATCTTCCTTGCATACTTGAGACACACCGCACTTCGCTCCTGATCCATCTTGGAAAATGCCTCATCCAAAAGCACCAGCTTAATCTTTGAATCACGATTGCTCTGCTGCATATAAAGCATCGCAAAGCCCGCAAGAAGCGCAACGTACTTAGGGTTCTGTCCTTCGCCACCCGAATCACGTCCTGCCATGTCATCTACAAAGTTTTCCCTGATGACACGACCGTTTTCGTCCGTTACCTGCTCATACATGCTGAATGACAGATAATTGCGGTAATCCGCATACTGCTCCATTTCCTTGCGCTTCTGCATTCGCAGATGCTCATCCTCATCCCTTGGCGGCATGAACTTGTCTGTCAAAAGTTTAATTTTCTGCTCATATTTCTTATAAAAATCATCCTCACCAAAGCTTATCTGTCCAGCTATTCCGCCATTATCCGGATTTTTGCTGTCCAGCTCTTCCGCCATAAGCATATCATAGAACTGACCGTTTTCGTTCTTTGCCGGCTCTATCTTAATCTGATAGGTACTGTCTGAGAAATTAGTCTCCCTAAGAAGCCTGTTTATCTCATAGGCATGGCGCTTTGCAGCCTTGATATCACCGTGGATTGTACCGATGACATTCTCTCTCAGACTTTTGTAAATCACCTTGCACTGCTCCTCAAACTCACTCTCATATTCCGGCTCATAATCCTTCTCGTACTTCTCCAGCAGCTCCTCATATGCCTTATTTGACTTCTCGGCTCCGCTGAACTGACCTGACGGAAACTCCTTTATATACCTGTAGCGGGCAGTCTGCAACGTCTCCACACACGACTGCTGCCTGCCACCATTTCCGTCTGCGCCTTGCAGCTCAATAAGCTTCTCACGCTGTTTGCTCTTGACCGATGCTCCTGAGCTATGCTGCAGCATATCCTGCACCTGCTTCTCAATCTCCTCCCTGGCAACATAGCCCTGTAACATATCTTCCAGCTGTGCTCTCCGCTGTTCGTTTGCACCTATGATTTTCTCATGCTGGCTTATCTTTTCATTTATCTGCTGCTGATTCAGTGAAAAAGCGCTCTTAAGTGCATCAATGTTTTTCTCAAGAAGCTTCTTTTTCTCCTTTAGCTCCTTGTACTGCCCATTCTCCATGGTCTTGATAATAGCTTCGAGCTCATTTTTCTGTGAATTGACCTCTTTCAGCTCATCTGCTGCCTCCGAAAGCCCCACAAAGTACTCCGGCTCTCCCTTTAAGCACTCGAAATCTCTCTGCGCCTTGAGACTTGAAATGATACCCACAAGCTGTATCTGCTCCTTCTCAAGTCTCTCCACATCTGCCTCATACTCGGCAAGTCTTGCCTTGGATACCCTGCCTCCGATGCAGGCATTTGTAGTATAATCGCGCTTCTTCAGATGTCTGAAAATAAAGTTGCTGTATGAATAGCAGTCCGGTGTAACTCCATCTCTCACCTGCTCGAGCTCGTCAACACTCCGGCACTTTATAATATGCCCAAGATACCTTTTCAGGCAGACATCCACATATTTTTCCTTTGTGTCCACAGCCTCATAAAGCGAACCGTCCATGGCCTTTGGTTCACTGTCCATGATAGCCTTGGAATTGATGAGATCAACATCCTCAAACTGCTTCATATCCCTGAAAATAACAGCTGCAGTATGCGCATAACGAGGCTCTGTGATAAGCGAGAACTTGAGCCTTCCCATACGTCCCTCTATAGCGTTTTTCCATTCCTCGTCCTGTACGTCGAACATATCCGCAAATACCTGTACCTTCACAGGCTCGCCAAATCTATCACTTAAGTCTCTCTGCAGCGCAGCTCTTGCCGAACGCAGGCTCTCACTGTACGACTTGCGGTTGTTCTTCATATCATCAACCAGACGTTTTTTCTCTTTAAGCTCCTTTGTTATCTCATTTTTCTGCGAAGTATTGTCCTCGAGCTCATCCTCGATATCCTTCTTTATAGACTCAAGCTTTAAATGAAGCTCCTGACATTTTGCCTCTGTGACATCGCCATCCACAATCTCTTCAATGAGGTTTAAAACTGCATTGCTCACATAATCTGTGATGACCTCATCCTCATCCCAGGCCTTTAGTCCGTTTGTGATTTTAATCCACTGACGGCTGTTGTCGGTAAGCATGAGACTTCTCTTCTCAAGCTCCCTAAGCTGATCCTTTTTGCTTCCTAAGTCGCTCGATTTCAAATCCGCACATACCTGAATATACTCCTGTTGCAGATCTGCCTGCTGCCCGGCTATATCCTCTGCCTTTTCTGAAAGCCTGTCCTGTTCTTCTTCAATACGCTTTTTATCATCCTCAGCTGCCTGAATCTTTGCACGCATATCCTCGATATCTATGCACCTGATCATTGTCTCTGCCATGACAATATCGCTTTGGATATTTACCAGTTCCTGTCCCGACTCCTTTATTTCCTTAAGAAGCTCAATACGCTTGCGCATATCCTCTATTTTTTCCCTGATTTGTCTGTATGCATCAAGCTGCTCACTGATAGTCTCTATCGTGCCCGAGTCACTCTTTGGAAACATATAATCGCGTATAAACTGGCCTGTTCCATTTGTCATTCTGAGTGCAATAGCACTTTTTTCCATTGTGATAAAACGATTCGGGTCAATATATCCTAAAATAACATCATATAATGTGCCAAGGTATGCCTCCTTCGATGCGTAAATACGGTTTACATCCCCTCTGGCGCGTCTGTCAGCTGACTGTGAGCGAGTATTTACAAGCTTTTTAATATCATTATTTGAATAGCAAAAGCCGTCCGCTGTCACATATGAAGGCTCCGGCATCCTGCCCGAATGACTGAAGTACACAAATCTCTTAATCTCAGAATCGTTTTTTCGTACCTCAAATGCTATTCCTATACATGTAAACGTATGACTGCCTGTATCCTCTATCTCAAGCGCTATGACCGAACAAAAATCACAGTCGCCACGATTTGCGGAGCCATCCTTCTGCTCACCCCTCAAATAGCTCAGAACACTTCTCCTGTTTTTTGCATCATCTGCAGCCTTGTTCAAAAACGTGGGGCTGAAGCTGCCGTAGAGGATTACCTGAATCGCATCCATGACGGTTGATTTTCCCGAGCCACTCTTACCACTGAACAAATTGACATACTCATTAAATTGCAAAACCTTGTGATTTATTCCGCCCCAGTTGTTTAGACACATTCTGGTAAATATCTTCTTAGACTGACTCAATTGGTAACTCCTCCATTTCACTGTTCTTGGCAAATTCATGGGTATGCTTTACAGAACTGCCTTCTGTATTCAATCCGGCAGCTTCAAGTGTTGCAGCCGACTCGTTATCATACTTAATCAGCTCCACCTCATCACTGTACATGCGCACAAGCTCATTTATATCCATGGCTGAGCAGAATATATTTACTGTGCCATAAATATAGATTGGTGTGTTGTCCTCCAGGTTTGCAATAGCCCCCGGCAGTTCAATCATCTGATGTGTTTTCATAAGCAAAAGAGCGTCTGACCATTCCTGATTATTGAGCTTTCTGGTAATCAGATTGGTATTTCTGCCATACTCACGAATCTCTGCCAGATTCGTTGTTGTCGCATTAAGCCCCTCGCCCATGATTTTATCCCTGTATATCATCTTCATTATAATGACAAGCCTTGCAGTCAGAAGAGTCATCTTCTCAAGTATGACTCCATCACCCTTTATTCTGAAAAGATGCTCCTGCTGGTCGTGAACCAGCTCACAGTCAAGCACCGCCAGATAATCTGCGATAAACTCTCTGTTTCTAAGGCACACCTGATACCTTGGATTATCCCTCTGAATCAATGTAACAGGGTCACATTTCATTTGCAGAATACAGGTCTGCCTGAACAGATCCTGAATAGTTTTTTTGATATTTTCAGCCTCATTTGGCGAGACATTTTCCATATATTCAAACATATATTACTCTCTTTTCTATGCTTCTCGTTTAGCGTTTGATTTGGATATTACAAGCCTTGAGTAGCTTACACCATCACTCTTTGTTATCTCTCCATCCAGACTCACCGTATCCTCACCCATGCGCTCATTGGTCTCCTCCTGCCATAAAAACAGAAGCTTTTCCAGATCCTCCATGGATTCCACAGTTTGTTCATCTGTCACAAACATGCCATCACGCATATTTATATCTCTGAAGCTTTGAAGCTCCTTTTTGGTATACAATGGCTTTGGCACAAAATCTGCCATATCATCTTCGCCTGCCGAAGCATCGTCAATAACAAACGGAACAAACTCACTTCTTCCTCTCTCTCTTCTTCCCGGAAAACTGTCGTCCGTTACATTGTAAAACTGTCTGGTGAACTTCATTCTGTTTCGAAGAGCCCCAAGTATCTCATCTGTTTTATCACTCTTATCTATCAGGTTAATGAGCTTTACTATATTATCCTCGTCATCTGCGCCTTCCTGCAGGATATAGTGTATCCTTGCAAGCGCCCTCTTTGCAAAAATCGTCTTCTGCTCAATAAGCTTGTTGTACCTTCTCTCAATCAGGTCAAACTCATGCTCCACCTTATAAACAAGCTCACTTGCCTTATCACAGTACTCCACGCTGTACTCATAGCGTTTTCTCTCAAACGTACCGTGTGTAGTCTGCGAAAGAATTCCCTCAAGCTCAGCCCTTCTGTCATCGTTCTGATTAAGAATTTTGCTTATAAGCTCCTTTACAGCCTCCTTGTAACGATAAAAGCTATCCGTGGTTGTAAGGATGGCATAACGTCTGCTATCACTGTTATTAATTTCCTTAATCAGTACCTTCTGTATACCTATAAAATCCTTCATACGTGACAGCTCATCAAAATATGCCCTCATACCATCCTGCATATTTGATAAAAGCTGACCAAGATTTTTTGACGTATACAACGCATTTTTCAGAATATCATTATTTTTTTCCGGGTCTGAAAAATATGTGAAAAGCGCACTGTAAACAGCCAAAATGCTCTCACGCTCCCTGCTGTCATCATCCACAAGCAGCTTTTTAAATAGCTCAGCATACATCTGGCTGTACTGAGGAAATGCAATCACATATGTGTTGAGCTTTTCATCAAAATCACTCCTGATCCAGCCCCAGTTTATAAGCCTGCCCAATATAGCTGATGGTGTCAGGGTGTATGCGAAACTGGCCTGGTCATATATAACATCAATTTCGGAATCAGGATTATAATCATCATGATTATCCATGCTGCCACTATCTTTATCACTCTCATCTTCATTATAATCAGTCTGCCATACAATGCCTGTTTTTGATATGGTATCCGCTATGATTATCTGACACTCCTCACGTGTCAGTCCCAGTGATGCATAGACATCGTTGTTCTCCTCATATAACGCAACAACTATCTGCATGTATGCATCCATATTTTTCGTGCGGAATAAGCTATAAAATTCTTTTGGTATTCTATCTTTTAATGTCATACTCATATAATAACATATCCCCACGTTTTTCGCCATATACATGGAAATAAACGTGGGGATATTAATATTGCTGCTTCACATCTCAGTCTTAACAGTAACATCCGGTTACCATCAAATCACTCCTGATTGTGACCATCAATAATTCTATTCAATATAATATGCTTACTGCTCAGCAACTCTCAGATGACGTATAAGCTCATTTAAGCTCTCAGCCTCACTGCTCATCTCCTGACTTGCAGCTGCACACTCCTGCGAAGAAGCTGAGTTGGTCTGAACTACATCGTTAATCTGCTCTACACCATTATTAATCTGCTTGATAGCATCTGTCTGTGTCTCAAGTGTCTCTGCGATTCCATTAACCTCATCTGTGATAGTCTTGGAATTGCCTGCAACCTCCTCAAGCTGTGATGCTGTCTTACCTGCAATAACCATTCCTTTTTCAACAGCCTTGACTGAAGACTCAATAAGAGCTGCTGACTCCTTAGCAGCATTTGCACTCTGCTCAGCAAGTACAGTAACCTGATCTGCTACAACTGCAAAGCCTTTTCCTGCCTCTCCTGCTCTGGCTGCCTCGATAGAAGCATTGAGTGCAAGAAGGTTTGTCTGTGATGCAATCTCATTGATTGTTGCGATGATTTTACCAATCTCCTGAGATGCCTCATTTATCTCATTCATGGATGTAACCATCTCATGCATCTGTCCGTTGCTATCCATAATCTCAATTCCGAGTCCATCAACCTTCTGGCTGATTTCCTTTGCATGCTCGGCATTCTCAGCTACCTGATCCGCTACAGAAGCAAGTGTGGCTGTAAGCTCCTCCACAACGGCGGCCTGGTCTGTTGCGCCCTGCGCCAGATCACTTGAGCTGGCAGCTACCTGCTCAGCACCATTTGAAACCTCATTTGCCGCTCTCTGGATACCACTTACTGTATCTGACATGCTCTCCTCGAAAGCAACAATTGATTCTTTAATTCCTACAAAATCGCCTTTCCACTCCACCTGTGGCTTAAAGTTGAAATTGCCATCTGCAAACTGTCTCATAGTCTGGTCGATATCATCAATATATGTGCCAAGTGTCCTGATAGACTTTCTAAGGTCATGTGCAAGTTTGCCAACCTCATCATCTGAATGATACTCCAGATTGCTGTGAAGATTTCCATTAACAAGCTCTCCTGCCACTACCTCAATCTGCTGTAATGGCTCAAGCACAGAATCAATAACCTGGTCACTGATTTTTTTTGCAATCATTGTGGCTACAATTCCAACTATTATTACATTAGCCAGTCCTATAATCAGGAAAAACGTAGCAACTGTTCCCGACTCGGCACCAAAGATATTAGCCTTTGCACCAAAATAAACCAATAAAACTGCAACAATTGATATGCCTCCCGATACAAGCAGCATATCCAATACTTTCTTATAGCCATATTTCAATCTCTGCTGAAGTGGCATTTCCATTATTTTGCTTTTAGCTTCCTCACCCATATGTAATTCTCCCTTTCTCATTTAGGTTTCGTTCTATACAGTAAGATTATTATATCATTACCATAGTACTATTTCAATGATAATTTGACAATATTCGTCATTTTTGACATATCGCCTAATTTCGGAAATGATTTATAGTCAAATACACTAATTTCCCGCTTATTACACCTCGAAATCCATACATGCCCTATTTGCAGTAAATGGTCTCACCCTGGTATCCGCCACTGCAACATGCTTAGGATTCTTTGCATACGCTGCAAGTGCATCAGCATCCTCAAATGTAGTATCAAGCATCACATCTACGGTAGATGTCGGAAGATAATCTGTGCGAACTGAAATGTCGATCATTCCCGGAATCTGTCCCTTAAGTCCCTCTAAGCCTTCCTTTATGCCGGCACGTATTTCAGCCTTCTGTGCCTCTGTGTACTCATCCTTGAGTGTCCATAAAATAATGTGTTTAACCATTGTGTTCCTCCTGAGTTTATCAGGTCTTTCGACCAGTCCAAACTATAACATAATAATTTCTTTAATGTTCATCTCTTCTATAGTTCAAAACCATAAGGTGAATGGAGACCTTTGTATGAATAATATGCCATTCAGACCGCTATGTCAATTACATATTCTACCCCATCGCTTCGTTTCCTACCCCATTTTGCACCTTTTGTGGCAGAAAACATATTAGGTACAGTTTAGAATACATTTATTATTCAAATCATTTAATTTACATTTCTCTTTTAGCTTCTACCTTTGTTGCATATTTCCACGTCTTTCCACAATCTTTTGAATAGATACTTTCCCAACTAAATGTATCCTTCTCAATATTTTTGAAATTCCATTGCCATATAGTTGTATCATTCGCATCTTTATTAATCCCTGTTTGTATAATATCATTCTCCAATTCTTCGGCGATTAACCTATCAACACTCCATTTGGAAACGTACACTATATTCCACTTTTTTGAATTATCTATCATTGGAACTCGTATTGTTGTTCCATAATCTCCGTATAAAGTATCTTCCTCTGTCCATTCTCCTCTTTTGGGACAAATGAAGACATCTTGAATTCCATACCCATCCATGACATATGAAAAAAGCCACTCACCTTCTTTTGTATCTTCAATCTTCCCCTCTTCATCATATGTAGTCATTGTAAACGACCAATTTCCAACAAATCTACTATACAATGATAAATCTGTGTTATTATTCGCATTATTGCTTCCTAATGCTTCTAAAAATTCATTTTTCATTAGCGTACACTCTCCTCCCGATAAACATGTTGCTTATTTATCATTTGTAGTAATTGAATAAACAACCAAATCCCTATATTCCCCTGTGTTTTTATCAATTCTTCTTTTTCTTAAAACCCCATCCTTAATAAAA
>UMLS01018435.1_pt1 | contig 11280 bp, 8 predicted proteins | sample 1966561 | NCBI WGS metagenome assembly UMLS01 (sample SAMEA4836209, study PRJEB28245) | human gut metagenome | biome: gut microbiome; material: fecal sample | place: Denmark | collected 2008
GGTGTTTCTGGAAACAGCCGCCAATCCCTATGTTACCGAACTGGGTGCCAAGGAAACAGCTACCAGCCGACTGAACTTATCGCAGTCGTTTAATGGATTGGGTGGTATTTTTGCCACACTTTGCATCGGTCAGTTCCTCTTCAACCAGACCGAAGAGGGCGGCAATGTGGTGGTGCCTTATACCATTCTGGGTATTCTGGTTTTGGTGATAGCTCTGGTTTTCTCACGTGTAGATTTACCGGAAATCAGTCATGTGGCTACAGCAGAAGATGAGGCAGCCGGTTCTAATATCAGCAAACTCTTTTCCCGTCACAAGATGTTCGTGTTTGGACTTCTGGCTTTGCTGAGCTATGAAGTGGCAGAGATTTCAATCAATTCCTACTTCATCAATTTCGTTACGGGCATGAAATGGATGGACGACCGCACGGCTTCCGTAGCCCTGACTTGTGCGCTGGCATTCTTTATGGTGGGCAGATTCCTCGGCTCCTGGATTATGCGCCGAATCAAGGCAACAACGATGTTGCTGATCTGCGCTGCGGGGTGTGTTGTCTGTATACTTTTAGTCCTGTCAAATCTGGGTAAGCTATCGCTGGTAGCCCTGCTTTGCAACTATATGTTCGAGGCCATCATGTTCCCTACCATCTTCAGTATCGCCCTCACGGGGTTGGGCAATCTTACCAAGACAGCCTCTTCGCTCCTGATGATGACGCCAATCGGAGGTTGCGGTTTCCTGTTGATGGGACTCATCGCCGACCGTACTCATTTCACACTTCCTTTCCTGGTACCGCTCATAGGATTTGTCATCGTTCTGGCTTATGCGGCTCGTGAATATAAACTTGCCAAGAAGTAACTGGCGGTTGGACAGAAAGATGTAAATATAAAGATGTTAAATTGCTAACTGCGTTTAGCAAAAGCTTTGTGTTTTGTAGGGTATTGGTGCGGAATTAACTTTTTTAACTCGATTGCAACACGAAAAATCGAATTATCATTTTGTTGTCTCAAAAGAAAAAGGTAAATTTGCACTCGGTAAGGAAAGAGCCTCATAAGTTCTACACCTTATTATATATAAGAAAAAAAGAATGTTTCATTAAACAATAAATTAAGTAAAATTATGGCAGTAGATTACAAGAAAATCGGTCTTGTGAACACTAAGGACATGTTCGCAAGAGCTATCAAGGGCGGTTGGGCCGTTCCTGCTTTCAACTTCAATAACTTGGAGCAGCTCCAGGCTATCATCCAGGCTTCTTCAAACTTGAAGTCACCAGTTATCCTTCAGGTATCTAAGGGTGCTCGTAAGTATGCTAACCCTACATTGCTCCGCTACATGGCAGAGGGTGCTGTAGAGTATGCAAAGGAGTTGGGTTGCAACCATCCTGAGATCGTTCTTCACCTCGATCACGGTGATAGCTTCGAGACATGTAAAGACTGTGTAGATTTCGGTTTCTCTTCTGTAATGATCGATGGTTCTGCACTTCCATACGAGGAGAACATTGCATTGACAAAGAAGGTTGTTGATTACGCTCATCAGTTCGGTGTAACTGTAGAGGGTGAGCTCGGTGTCCTCGCTGGTGTTGAGGATGACGTAGTAGCTGAGGAGTCTCACTATACAAAGCCTGAGGAGGTTGTAGATTTCGCTACACGTACAGGTGTTGATTCATTGGCTATCTCTATCGGTACTTCTCACGGTGCTTACAAGTTCAAGCCAGAGCAGTGCACACGTGACCCTAAGACTGGTCACCTCGTTCCTCCTCCATTGGCATTCGACGTATTGGCAGCAGTTGAGGAGCAGCTTCCTGGTTTCCCTATCGTTCTCCACGGTTCTTCTTCAGTTCCTCAGGAGTATGTTGAAATCATCAACAAGTTCGGTGGTAAGTTGCCAGATGCAGTTGGTATCCCAGAGGAGCAGTTGACTAAGGCTTCTGAGAGCGCTGTTTGCAAGATCAACATCGACTCTGACTCTCGTCTTGCTTTCACAGCAGGTGTTCGTGAGACATTGGCTCTTCACCCAGAGTACTTCGACCCACGTCAGTACTGCGGTAAGGCTCGTGAGTACATGGTTGACCTCTATAGCCACAAGATCAAGGATGTTCTTCATTCTGACAACAAGTTGGCTAACCTCGACTAATCTTCGAGATTTTACAACACAAGATATGAGCGGGAATCCGAAAGGGTTCCCGCTTTTGTTTTATCCCCTTTTTTCTCGCAATCATACAATCTGTCAGCATGTAATGCGTATTGTGCACGATAACATGAAAATCTTTACATTATTTAACTAAGAGAACTTGCATCCTATTGACTTTTTTCCTATATTTGCAATGTTCAAACGAAAGAACAGGACATGTAAGAGGGGTATAAGCCCTATAGTAAATGATAACCAATAGTAAATGATATCACTCCTCCCAACATATCATTTGTGTAATTGTAAAAGATGATTTAAATCGAAAGGTGTTTGTTTTTAAAAGCATCGGATGGTAATGGCCGAAAGGCTGGAATCTGAAGATGACTGGTTTAAATGATAATGAAAACAATTAGTAAATGGTATAACTATGAAGAAGTATTTTATGATGGTCATCGCTATGACTATGATGACAATAGGATTTGTAAGTTGCAGTGCATCTGACGATGAAATGGGTGAAACAGTTAGTCGCGTTACCACCGATGAGTCAGGTTTCTCTTTGCTCAGCTATTCCATGACTGCGGGCTCTGCCGTAAGCGAGGAGTCTAACAGTAAGGCTGAGAATGATGAGAAGTTGGTTTGCAAGGTTCTTCCGGGTGGTCAGCTGATGCTGACTCATAAGAATGTAATCTTCGACCAAGGTACAAATATCAAGTTTGCAACTCAGTTGGTTGGCAAGAAGTTAATCATTACCGAAACAGGTGATTATGGAAAGTCTGGTCAGTATGGTTATTATACGCTTGTTGCCAAGGTAGGAACAGTTAAGGATGGTGACTATGTGATTGTTGTAATGCGCAATGATCACGCCCGTGAGGAGTTCAAGTTGAAGTATGACTCTTCCCGAGCTAATTAAGATACATATAAATAGTAAAATGCAATTCAGATATATAATAAATGATATGAAGTTACAATTATAATGAATGGTATGTTGATATATAATATACGAAGTTAAGACAAATGATAGTAAATGATATGTTTATTCAATAACAGATGTCGCTTCTTTCGACCAGTCTAGTTTTACTTTCTGTTTTCATTTCCCCGTAATGCTTCCATGAGCTGTTCTGGTGTACAGTCTTTTAATATCACCTTATTCTCTTTATCCAACAGGTAAATGGTTGGCATGGCTTTGAGCCCGTAAATCGTGCTCAAGCGGTTATCTGCTACGATGCGGAGCAGACTGAAGCCGGCTGGTATTGTCTGTTTGTCTAGCCATGCAGATATCTTGTGGCAGTTCTCGCAGTCAGGATCGTAGAAATATAAGATAACCTTCTTTTCCCGGTAATCGCTCAACTGATGAGGCTTGCCGTCTTCCTGCATAAAACTGATATTGGTAGCCTGTGTGCCAGGCAAGTTCTTTCTTGCCTGTTTCAGTTTAAATCCTATTCTTTCTTTCTCGGTTTCATCGAAGTATGGCGAATTAGCCATGTCTTCCAGAAATAGGGCATATACCCTGTCGTTGCGCATGGGCGACTCAGGGTTCTCATAATAATGCTCGATGAGGCTTTCAAACTTCTCTTTAGATGGTTTCTGCTGGTAAGCTTTGGCTGTAAAGGCTGCAATACCCTTCTGGGCTATTTCCTGGTCGAAACGTGCCAGAATATCGATGAAGTTGACAAAGCCCTGTTCTGCCATCTCCTTGTTTGCCAGTTCCAGGGTATCGGAAAAGTTGAAGTTGTCCCAATAGTGCTCACTCAGGTATGTTGCGCGTTGCTCTACGCTGCGCAGACTGTCTGGCAGAGCAGGGTATGGGAAATTGTTCTGAGCCTTGGTTGGGGCTAAGGCTCCAACCAGCATGAAGAAACTGAGGAATATGAATCTTGCCATCATCTTTATATTGGAATTAATGATATTACTAACGGGTGCAAAATTACAAAATAAAATTGAAAGTGGCAAGGTTTTTTATATAAAAAAAGCCGCGGAACTATAGAAGGTGAGATCACCTCGGCAACTACAGTTCCAACGACCAGTCTAGTTTAATTTATTGGTTCCCGCATATTATTTGTATAGTAAATGATAATTATTTTATTACCTATTTCATTGATATTTGGGGGCATTTAAATTTTGAAACGATATGCGCCCCGATACAGATATATGAACTAAACTTTTCTAAGACTTACTACTTATAGGTGAATTCATACTCCTTTGCTTGTCCTTGATAGGCATTGTCCATCTTCACGTAGTAGGTAGCATTGCCAGTAGCGTTTTGATGAACGTTTTTCAGCTTCACGGTGTATGTCGTTCCGGCTTTATCAGCCTTGAATACATACCAGCTGTTCCAAGTCTTGCCAATTTCATTTGTAGAACTGTACTCTATGTCACAGTCCTCTGGAACTACATCGCCCGATGCAAACTTCACGGTTACTGGCAACAGCTCCTTCGGGTAGTTGGCAGGAACGGTAAAGGTAAATTCCGCCTCGGCATTTGCATTTGTTCCGATGTTGGCAGGAGCATTTACCTGATACTGCACCTCGTTGATGCTGTAGAGATGGATATTGATGCTCAATCCATGCTTTTTCGTATCATAGAGGTGGATGGTTCCTTCTCGCCAGTTGTCATCAACGATACCCAGGTTGTATGTGATGGTACCAGTACCCGTTTGGGTTTTACTATCGTATTTATAGCTTTCAACCACAGGCTGGGCATCCGCTGCGTATGCCAGATTTTCTGTCCATATTGCCTTGAAAGCTGACGCCTGCTTGCTGGCAGCGTCATTACCTTTATAGGTAAAGCTGATTTTCTGCTTTGTGCCTTCGCCCGAATGTACAAACTGATAGTTTCCATCTTCAATTTTCAGCTCGTCATCGCCATAGGTAACACCAGGCACGATTTGCTGTATGGTAATCCAAGGGTTGTTGACAGGAGCACTTTTCAAGGCATCTTCATGGTTGCCATATCCCCAGCTTTCATCCAGCTTGTTTATGATGATTTTATATTCATAGTTTCGCTTGATATGGTATGGCTTGTTGCTTGCATCCTGCAGGTATATCAGATAATACTTTCTGTTATGCAACAACAGAACCTTTGAAGGTGCTGATGGCAGGTTGGCATCTTCGAATACGCCTGTAGGGTTAAACATCTGGGTGTTATCACCCTTCAGTCTGCTTCCGTCAAGTGGTGGCGTTACATAATCTACATCCCATATCCAGGATGAATTACCCGTTGTGGGTGTAAATGCCAGATGATTTCTGTCGAATGGAGCCAGGGTGCCGTAGGAGAGTCCGTTGACAACGGTCAATTTGAAGTCGTTTACGAGATTGGGATTTTTTGCTTTTGCATCTGCACTCCATTCTGCCGAAATCTTAGCCCTGTCTCTTATGAGATGAATGATATAATCATTCTTTTGTGTATCTTTTCTCAGATATTCTTTCAGCTGTTTAGGATTATCTTTTTTGATATATCCCCAGTAGCGCATGATGACAGACTGGTCTTCCGTGTGATTGGTCTCGAAAGTAGTCATGAGCAGGTTCTCATGCATGCCTGCCCATTTCCACTGATCGCTTTCATTGATGGTTTGGTAGACATTGTCGGTATTTGCCACCAGATGGATACGGGAGGTGTTGTTCGGAATCATTGCCGAAAATTCTTTTGGCTCTGTGCTTCCGTTGGTATTGATTCCTCCGCCGTTCACTCCTTCTGCCGGGTTATGGGTAATGCTTCCAGTGTAATTGCCCTTCTCGTCAACTTCATGATAGTTTCCGTCGTTATCTCTTCTGAATCCAAGAACCGCAGTAAAAGCCTGTATTTTACCTAAGCCCACAAACTGTCCCTTGTTGTCGAAGCAGAACAGCTTCATGGCTTCTTTGTTTCGGATACCTTCATTGAGGAACACGGTGCTTCGGGTAGCGTTCTCTTCGAAACTGGGAATGGCTATTCTGAAACTGGCTTTATAGTAACCTTCTTCTGTTTCACTGGTCGTAGAAGGGTCGTTGTCAACCATAGAATCGGAACAGGCTGTCAACATGGTTGTTAACAGCACTGCTATGATTCCGATATATAATTTTATTTCTTTCATGTTACTAACCTTCTTTATTGTTGATTCTCAATATCTTCAATTTCATCTAGAGTCAAATCGTGGACACAGCGCACGTAGGTGCCATCATACTGCTTGTTGGTGTTGTAATCAGACTGATTTCCGTCTAACGTCCAATAGTACGCACCCTTCAATACTTGTTTTCCCATCGCCTTGTCAGCAGTTGCCAACTCGTATATTCTCTTCACTTCTTCTCTGGTAGGAAGTCGCCAACCATTAAGTTGAAGCGTCTTGTTGTTCTGGGTTGTTGCACTTTCGCTATACTTACTGCAGTAATCTATAGCGTCTTGATAACGGGCTACCTTATTGCTATTACTCTTTGTGGTTGAAGCAATGATAAACGCTGGTGAAACCGTGTTGTCTGTGGATTTATGATTTTCATCAACCATCGGCTTGGCTATGATATAGTCATTTGCCTTCTTGTTGTTGGCAAATTGTATGGTATAAAGACGATTGTCATATTGCCATTCAGCATCAGTGGTTCCGCTGCTTTTTAAATTCATCGAATAGATGGCAGGATACTTTCTGAAAAAGACTTCCTGTTCCTTATCTGACTCAGAGACACAAACCTTAAACGAGCCATATACGATAGTGTTGTTTATAGGTCGTCCTGCATGAAGGTCTATCCAGCCTCTCTTCTTGTCAGTATAGCTACCGTCAGATCCTACCAGGATTTGTCCGTAGTCATATCCGTTTTCTTTACCATATCTGTCGTAATAATATGCTTTGGCATCCTTGATTTGGCAAGTCTTTGAAGCAAACCATTGGATGGTTTTATCTGCCTGGTTGTCATCCTCTACTCCCTTTATATCCAGCTTCGTAGGATATACCACCAGATAGCTTGCCTTATCAGCATCTACTTCAGTATCTTCTCCCGTAGTCCATTTGGTGATAGCCCATTTCAGATAGCCCAATTCTTCATTGTAATCAATGTTTATACTATCCTTGAGACGCTTGATGTCTGCATTTACCGTATAGATGTAGTTGCGTTCCAGCTTCTTTTCTCCCTTTGGGTCACGAACGGGGATGGTCAGCTCTTTTTCCCTTGTATCATTCTTGTTATCTTTGTTTTGGAAAGCAACCTTTACGGCAATTTTCGGAGCATCCTCCTGGCTGGTCCAGGTGGTGGAATAACTGTATGTAGTTACAGAACACTTGTTGGCTTCTATTTTATCCACCGTGTTATCTTCGTTGTTGCTCTCGATGTTTGGCTTAGCTGTCTGGTCTGCAAATACAGAAGTATTGGTGTTGTAGTTGAGAAACTTCCACTTTACGCTTGTCATGTTGTAGCCGTTTACTGATGAAGAGAGATTCAGCTTAATCTTGGCAGCCGCTCTCACCAATTCTACAGGAATATCCTGTATAGGGTCTTTGCTGATGATATACTGCTCCTTGGCACTCATCAGAAACTTCTTGTCTTTTGCCTGAGGATAGGGAAGCCAGATGTCTTTGTCCTGCTGGGTGGCTGTCTTCAACTCTTCAAGAGTCTTCTTGCTGAGATCGGCTTGGGCATTGGCTACGGCATAGTAGTTGTAGGAATGATCTTCCTGCAGGTTGAGATTCTTCTTCCAGTTGTCTTTGCCCAATACTTCTGCCTGATTTTCTGCAGGACTTGAACTATGGTGATTGACACAGCACTCGCCGGATTCCGGCTCGAACATCTTGAAGTCAAGCTTTGACAAGGTCTTCTCATGAAGCGCGTCCTCATCATTTGCTCTTGACTTCTGCAGGTCGTTGACCATAGGAATCATGTTCAGCTGTTGTGCTGACGAGTTGTTTCCCAGCTCGTCTTCAGCCGAACATCCAGCTATGAGTAAACCTGCCGTCAGGGGCAAGATGCCTTTCGTGAATCTTATGTCTTTATATAACTTCTTCATGATGAATATTGTTTTCTTATGTCTTTATAATACTTGTTCGAAGTGAATGTCTTTGCCCGCATCCTCTCCGGTGATACATCCCTTCAGTTTGAAATCAGGATTGAGAACAAACCTTTCGTTTGGATTCTTGGTCAGGAACACATGTGCTCTTACGTTATGTGGCTGAGCCATATCCAGTCGGTTCTTGGGCACTACATAGAAGTAGAGGGTTTTCTTTGCACCTTCCTTGTTGATGATGTAGCTTCCTATCTTGTAGCTGTCGGCCGACTGTCCTGCTTTGAAACTTCCATCCTCATTACACTCTACGAATCCGAAAAGTGGGTTGTCTGTTTGGAGAATCCATGGTGCTCCTTTGGTGTCGATGTCCTTCAGTGTAATCATCGGACCGCGTTGTGGCTGACCATAATATACCTTGTAGCCCCAATTAGTCTTGTCGGCATCAGGAAATATCACTTCTGTAGATGCATCGTTGTAATCATACGTTCCTCCATCCTGCCATTCCTGAATAGATGGAGTAACGGTGAGCTTGCCCATCTGTCCGTTGAGGAAATAACCATAAACTACCAGTTCTCTGTTTCTGATGGCATTTCCTTCAGAAGGAATATTGAAGGTCTCGTGCTTCTCGGTTTTTCCTCCATCTAATGAATAGTAGATGGTGCCTCGGATGGCTTTGTTGGTCTCACGGAGATAACAGAGATTGTGAGAACCAATGCCTGCCTGTTTAAAAGCATCCAGATATTCCTGGGCAGACTGATTACTCTTTTTGATGAAACTCTCAGGATTATCCACTTCCTTGATATCCTTGTTCTCTACACCTGCCAGTTTCAGAGCGTTTGATACGTAATCTGTACCTGCGTTGTCGTATTTCTGGCTGGTTACGTTCTGGTTGTAACCATTCTCGTTATATGTCGCTTCGTCGGGAAAAACATAGCTGGCAGTAGGAATGGTGTTTCCTTCTACCTCTATTTTTGTTACCTTTACCTGACTGGTATTGGCATCAGAACCCGATTTGCGGGCAAAGTAAAAATGGAGTTTCGAAACGGCGCGCACCAAAGGAATCCTGATACCTTTGGCTTTGGCTCCTTCTTCTGTATCAGCCACATGACTGTCTACAGAAATCTTGGTGATGGCACGGGAGATAGGGAGTCCCTTTCCGGCTGGCACTTCTTTTGTTTCTGCATTTCCGTCGCTATTGATACCGAAAGGTGAGGTAAAGCAGACTTCTTTCAGATCTTTGCGGGTTACAGAACTGAGGTCTTTGCCTTTTATCTGGTCCGGCATGTTGATGCTCTCAGAGTTTGCCAGAATGTAAAGGTCGATGTTCTTTACTTCTTGGCCGCCAATCTTTCTCAGGAATCGGAGGTTCAGGGTATAGTTACCGTTCTTCACTTCGCTCAGCGTCTCTGCTTTATAAGAGATAGGAGTGGCTTCATCGCCGGTATTTGATTTGAACACCCATACCTTGATATTATGGATGTCGTTCTCCTGAGTAGGATTCGCATCAGTCTCATTGTCGGCAAGAGCCTTTCCGCTAGTTTCTCCGGCTCTGGTACTATTTCCGGTGCCGGTAGAGAAACTGAGGCTCAGATAGGCATTGTCGCCTGGAGCTGTTTCTGTATTTTCGTTCTCAGAACAGGATGCCATTGCGCCTACCATGAGCAAAGCAGCGAGTGCCATACACACTGGGCGTGTCATCTTGGTCAGAGTAGATTGATAGCGTTTCATGTTTTCTTTCTTTTACTTATACTTCTTTCTTTTCTTATTTTCCCAGGTCGGCATTCTGAAGATTCAGAACCCAGTTGTTTACCTTGATTCTTGCATCCATGCTGTAGGTAGAACTTGGAGCTGGCACGTAGAATACCAGAGTGTAATGGTCCTGACGGTCCAGATACTGCTGGTCGCTCCAGTCTTTGCCGTAGCGGTCGCTGGCACAGAGTGAGAGGAACCAAGGCAGGGAGTGGTTGAAGATGACTTTGTTGATGCGCTTGTCTGTGATGACGATGCGCTTGTCATCATATTGGCTGGATCCGTCGGCAGCGCGACTCTTGTTGTCATCTTTGGTTTCGAACATACGTGATGATGACAGGTCGTAAACCAGCGCCTTTTCTACGTCTTCGCCTTCTACCTCGGTCTTGCCGCTGTGGTTTTCTACCAGTTTCTTCTCATAAGGAAGATAGGTGATTGCCTTTGGCTTTACCTTGTCGCCCTTATAGTCGAGTAGGGCAGCGGAACCTTTGATTTCTACATCGAAGTTTTCGGCTGTGAATCCTTCCTGGTCGGGTTCGAATGGGAGCATCACCACTCGGTATGTCTTGGTACACTTCATCAGACTCAATTTTCCCTGCACATCGTTTTCTCCATCAAAGTTGAGGGAGTCCTGTGCGGTATAGAGTGCGGTGAAGTGCTTGTCGTTTACGGATTCTTTTTCGTTTTTTTTGCCCATTTCCTCTTGCAGGTCGTTGATGGTAGAGATACCTGGGGTAAGTTTAGTAAAGCTAAACTCGGTCTCATCATCACCTTCGGCTCTTGTTCCCATTGCAGCAGGCTGCTTGTCACGAGCCAGGCAGACGAAGGTATACTTGCCTGCTTGCAGGTCTGTGATTTCCATCTTATGACCTGTTTCAAACTTGTCAGCCGACTCGGTATAGTTATCTACGAACTTACCGTTCTTGTCGAATACATAAACGTTGAGGTTCTTCACCTCAGCAGAGAAAGCATCAGCCTCTTTCACATTATAAGTATAGTCGAATTTGAGCGACAACTTAGCTGTAGGGCAGCCCGTGATATCATCTTTCATGCATGATGAAAGAGAAGTGAGTGCGATGGCTGAGATGCAAACCAGCTTGCAACATTTGTTGTTGAGGAAATGTGCCATATTCTTTATCTTTTATAATCTTTTACTTTTACTTATTTTATATAGAGAGTGCCGTAGGTAGCGAATATTTTTGCTTCATCAGCTCTCTGTTTCGTTGCCTTCGGCATCGTTATTATCTAAGGATGAAAAGTGCAGTCTTTCGGGTTGGGGGTATGACGGCACGTCTTTGTATCTCCCACCTTTTATACATGGGCGGCAATGTTAGTTATCTTTTAAGAATGTTTTCGTTCTTTTCAGAACGAACGTTTGATTGATAAACTCTCGGAGGAGGATTGCTCCCCCGAGAGTCTTGGTAGTATGCTCGGCATGAGCATTGTCTAAT